>Ga0209039_10000180_pt1 | contig 57493 bp, 50 predicted proteins | sample BogFormECP12_OM1_FD_188238 | JGI IMG/M metagenome (GOLD analysis project Ga0209039, IMG submission 188238) | Bog forest soil microbial communities from Calvert Island, British Columbia, Canada - ECP12_OM1 (SPAdes) (version 2) | ecosystem: Environmental > Aquatic > Freshwater > Wetlands > Bog ...
ATATGCGTTTTTCAGCAAATCTCCATGACGATTCACGAAATCTCTCGCCCCGCGGTCGCCACATTCCTCTGAACCCATGGATCCAACGATGATCTCGACATGGTTGAGCCGGTGCTCGCTGAAATATTTACCCACCGCGGCCGCAACTGCGCAACCGCTCAAGTTGTCGCTGGCGCCGGGCACGACCTTGTCCCCGGTGAATCCATAAATGAGGTACAAGAAGCTCGGGAAGAGGATGGCGGTTGGGAGGAAATACAACAAATCCACGCTCGACCATTGAAAAGGCCCTGCCATCAATTGCGTTGATATGAAATCCCCCGGGATGATCTCGCCGAAGAAGCAAGAAGACACGGATTGGCATGTCGAGATCATCGTAGGATTTGTTCGTTCGCGAAATGCCGAATCGTCAGTGCTTTCCTGGCGCACGTGGCAACGCAAGTCCCACATCCCTTGCAAAGCGCTTGAATGACCTCGATGTCGCCATTTTGGTTTTTCACTATCGCCTTAAACGGACAGACATTCAGGCACCATCACGCTCATCATGCACTACATCGGCTTGTCAGCGCCGATCGTGGCGTGAACTTAATGAAAGTACTAAAGATCAATGAGGGGCTATGATAATGAGGATGATGGTGAGGATAATTAGGAGAACAAGGGTAATGATCATCAAGTTTCTCTTTTTATCGTTAAACGGTTCCCCTGGTACTATACCAGCGCGGGATCGACGCTTTGCTTGCTTGATTTTGTAATGTTTAATCATCTTGCCTTGATACATCGCCCAGCATCCCGCGCACAGCGTGATAACTTTCCATGGCTTGAGCAGTTTATTCAAGCTACTCCACGTTTGCGGGATCGGGACCAAATCGAGTTCTACATTAATCTTTCCGCAATATTCGCAGTAATTTTTCATCTGTTCTTTCTTGAATTGCAACCAGACGGGGTTGGAATTCCTTGTACCCCAACCTTGACCCATCGGAATTGTAAAAAAGAATGTCATCTTGTATCTCGCTCTTTCACTCTATCAAAGAAAGATTATCTCAATCTATTATTTAAATCATCATGCTTTAACGAGGAATTCCGAATGGGGACTGGAAATCGGCATCCTCGTTTCTACTTCTTTTATGTTGTTTTTTTCCCCAAAAAGGCTCGAGCCTCCAACCTTGCGAGCAAGGTTCGCAAGGCGAGCCTTTTTCGAGTGCCGATCAAGAGGATCGATTGGTTACACGTGGAAAAAACGCAGGAACAAGTCGATATCGGGGGAAGCGTGTCGCCTGGCACGGTGGGATCGGTGTTTGCCGCCATCGCCTTGGCGATCAGTCCTATCGTGTCGTGCTGGCTGTTCATCGAGCTGTTCCTCTGGCTCTTCATTTCGTGGCCGCAATGGGGCTTAGATTCCACGGGCATCGAGAGAGATATCAATTTTCCGATATGGTTGAAGGCTAATGGGATAACATATAGTAGCTTGTCAATGATGGAATCATACCAAGATTTCATCATGTTCTTGCGAGGTAAAGTAACGGCGAATTGGAATCCTCCAACTTTATCGTCACAATCGTCTTGAAATCCCTGTTTTTTTTACTTTTTTCTCGTGTAACATAATGCTTGTTGTGATGTTAGTATGATAGCGATTGTAGTGATCTCTATTGATGATAGTGGGTAAATGATTGAAATTAGGGGAAGCCAGTTGAGGGACTTGCACCCTCGTTGCCTTTCGGCACCGGCTCTGCAGGCCGGCTCCTTCACTACTTGGATAAACTGGCATACATGCTTGAATTGGTATCCTTTGCGTTTTAATTTTCTTGTAATCTTTTTTATATCGAAATCAGCCATCTCCTCCATTTGTGACGTTACGTGCAGTTACGTTGTCCCCCAACAGCGAGACTGCTAGTTCGGTAACGACTCATTCTATGTTCGAGCATGATTCGATCCTGGCTTTGAGGCGCAATACAAGTTTAGGGACAAGGTCCTCCTCGGCAATATTTTTCACGAACCGGTCGAGCTTGCTCCACTTGCGACGGGTATTTCGTTCTTGGCGCTTGAGTTCGTCCTCGTTAGCGATGATCGTGAACGGTTGCTTTCGAACAAGTATCGCGTGGATGATGACAAGCACCTTATGAGCACCAGCGGTAATGGCCTTCATCTTTGGCTTTCGCTTGTCGTTGATGAGGTGCAGCATGAATCCCTGATCGGGTGGCCGTGCATCCCGAGCAAGTGCTGCGCAACGAGTGAAAATAAGAGGAATCCCATTGAATTAAATGCTATATTGCGAATAAGAAGAAAATGCGTGCAAATTACAAGATTTCGACATTTATGTAATAATCACAGCCTTCGTGTTTGCAATACCATTGTACCCAATCCATGCCTGAGCCAGCATAATCTTCAATTAGCTCGAAATCCAAGGAAGGGGAATGGCATTTCGTGCAAGATGGATCCTGGACATTAAACACGCTTCTGTCGAAATTTTCGCTCATCATGGCAAATCACCACTCGTTTTTGATTTTTTCATCGTTGAGAGATCTATTCAGATCATATCGGCGTATCGTTATATTGCCAAGTATCAATAAGATATTCCTCCTCATTTAAGTTTATGGATCAAGCCTAATTATTGGTTTAAAAACAAGCCCGATCTTTCCATTTCAACTGAAGGGTATTCCTTTTTTTATGGGTCATTGGTAGAGGTACTCATAAGAGAACGGGTTTTCTTGCATGGCATCTTTGCTTCCATTTCGACTTGGCCTCAAGTTAATGGGCACGGCATTCGGGGTCTCAAAAAACCTCAAAAAAGAGATATACAACCCCGCTATCGGCTATGCATATAATTATCGCCTCCAGATCAAGACACTAGATGGTAAAGATAATCTCTGGGTCGTTTTTAAGGATGGCAAGATGAAATCCGGCACCGGGAAGATCGACAACCCCGATCTCGTGATGGAATATCGGAACAAGGACATCATGGCGAACGCGATCAAGTATTCACCCGATGACAGCCTCGACATGGTCTTGTCCGGCGACTTGGATGTCATAGGAAACTCCGCGGCGCTACTGAAATTCTCGTATTTAACGACGATCTTCCCGAAAAAAGCGAAAAGGCCGATGTCCATTGGATTTCCACCGCAAACCAAGATCACGGATGAACAAGCTACCATTAAAAAACTAGAAAACGAGATTCTCGATCGCCAGGTCGACGAGGTCAAATACCTCGCCGATCCCTATCTCGGTCGCTGGTCGATCGCTGATTTCCCGTGGTTGCTGCAGCATAAAAATCGTTTTTTCTCGGAAAAAGCAGAAATATGCACGGAGCGAGCCCAGCACCTAACCGATTTTTTCCACGAGCAGGGCTTCGAGACCACGAAGGATGGCAAGTCGTGGAACGTCCAGCTGCGCCAGGGCCTCGCGCTCAAGCACGTGCTCGAGACCAAGGCCCCGAAAATCTTCGACGATGACTTGCTTCCCGGTTCGACAACATCGAAGCGTCTCGGTGTGCAGAATTTTCCCGAGCTTTCCGGTATCTTGATCTGGTCGGAATTAAACACCATTCACGCGCGCTCACTCAATCCCTACCTCATCAGCAAGCAAGACATCGACATCTTGAACAATTACGTATACCCATTTTGGCTTGATAGGAACGTCCGCGAATACACGAGAAATAAATTCGGGAACACGCTGAGCCAGCGCATCGACGACCACTTCGCCTTGTATTTCATGTGGAAAACAGCGGCCATCAGCCACACGATCCCCGATTGGCCAACCGTGCTGGACAAAGGCATCACGGGAATCATCCAAGAGATAGATGAAAAGGTTGGTGGTCTTGCCGATGACGACGAGCGTCTCGCGTTTTATCACGGCGCGAAAGCGGGCTGGGAAGGCGTCCTCACCTACCAGCACCATTTGCTGGACGAGGCGCGCCACCAGCTCCAGGCCTTGGAAGCACCCCAAGATCCCGCGTCGAAGGAACGTTTCAAGGAACTGGCTGACATTGCCAAGGTGCTCGAGATCGTGCCGGAGTACCCGGCGACCACGTTCCGCGAGGCCATCACGTCGATATGGATAACCTGGGTCGCACTGCATAACGAGAGCATGAACGCGGGGCTATCTCTCGGTCGCCTCGACCAGGTCTTGTACCCCTATTTCGAGCACGACATGAACGTGGCGGGGGATGCAGCCGAGCGGGAGCGGGTGATCAAGAAAATCGTCGAGCTCATCGGGGCGTTCTACTTGAAATGCGGCGATCACCTGCCGCTCGCGCCAAACGTCGCCAACAAGATCTTCGGGGGGAGTTCGTCTGACCAAGCACTGACCGTGGGTGGTATCACGCCCGACGGTGAGAATGCGGTGAATGACCTCACGTATATTTTCTTGAAAGTGACCGAGATGCTGGCGATCCGCGATCCGAACATGAATGCCAGATATCACGTCGATAAAAACTCGCCGGAGTACTTGCGGCGATTGTTGGAGGTCAACATCAACACGACGGCGACGCCGTCCTTGCACAACGACAAGGTCATGATCGAGACGCTCGTGAACCGTGGCTTTGCCATCGAGGATGCTCGTGACTGGGCCGCGACCGGTTGCGTCGAGCCAACCATGATCGGACGGCATTTCGGTCACACGAACTGCATGTTGCTCAATCTCGTCGGCCCGCTCGAGATCTTGATGAATGATGGTCACCACCCGCTTTTCCATTACCCGATCAACGAAAACTTGACCGCGCCCTTCACGAGCGAGAATTATCCAGTGTTTGAGGCAGTGCTGGACGGGTACAAGACGCAGCTCGCCTTCCTCATCGCGAAATCCATCGAGATCAACAACCTCTACGGGAATGCTCACCAGGACACGAAACCGACACCTGTGCTTTCAACTTTGATCGACGGGGCAATGGCAAGTGGTAAGGATGTCGTGTACGGGAGTGCCAAGTACAACTCGTCCGGCGTAGCGCTCGTCGCCCTCGTGGATGTCGTGGATTCGCTCATGGCGCTAAAGAAGGTCGTATACAAGTGGGGCAAGGTGAACCTTGACGAGTTCAAGGCCATCATCGATCGTGATTTCACGGGCGAGGGCGACAAGGCGATTCTCGAGTATATCAAGAAAGTGCCGAAGTTCGGCTCTAACGATCCAGAGATCAACCGGTTCGCGCAGGAGCTCATCGATTTCATGAATGACGAGTACGCTCGCACCAAGAATTATCGCGGTGGTGATTATTCCGTTGGATTCTGGTCCATGTCGAACCATACGGCCTTCGGGAAGCTCTCAGGTACGATGCCAAGTGGCAGGCTACGCGGCAAAGCGTTCACGCCCGGCATCACGCCCGCCCCAGGATCTTCCGATCAATTGCTCGACAACATCAAAACCATCGCATCTCTCGATCACATGAAATTTCCGAACAACATTGCCTTCAACGTGAAGCTTGTCCCGAGCGGATCCGATTCACACGGCGAGACCCTTGATCATTTTTACGGTTACGCAAAAAGCTACTTTGATCTCGGCGGGTTGCAGATGCAATTCAATGTCGTGAGCACGCAGATGCTGAAAGATGCGATGCTGCACCCGGAAAACTTCCGGTGGCTCATGGTACGCATTTCGGGCTATAACGCGTATTTCATCGAGCTTAACAAGGACATGCAAACCGAGCTCATCGAACGTATGGAATTCAAGGCTTGACCGTATGAACAATACTATTCCTATCATCTGCGATATCAAGCAGAATTCGCTCGATGATGGGCCTGGCATCAGGACCGTGCTGTTTTTCAAGGGTTGCCCGCTTGCATGTGCATGGTGCCAGAATCCCGAGGCACAAGACTGCCAGCAACAGATCGCTTTTCAACGTGACAAGTGCATCAAGTGCAGCGAATGTATCCCATGTCAAGCGGACGCGATCACATATCCTCCTGTCGAAATAAGCAGGGAACTCTGCAATCTCTGCACGGCGTGCGTTGACGCGTGTCCGGCTGGTGTTTTCAAGCTCGCTGGCAAATTTCACGAGGTCAGCGAGATCGTTGCACTGGCACGCGAGAACAAAACATTTTACACGAACAGTGGCGGTGGATTGACGCTTTCCGGTGGCGAGCCATTGATCTTTCCCGAATACGTGCTCGATGTCGTCGAGCAAGTAAACGCAGACGGTATCGGGGTCGTGCTGGAGACTTGCGGCCACGTCAAGCTAACACCAACGGTAAAACGGATTCTTGCAAGCGTCCAGCTCATTTACTACGACGTGAAGATCATGGATGTGGCGTTGCACGAGCAATATACAGGCGCGTCAAATGCTCTCATCTTACAAAACTTGGAAGAGATCATTCGTGACGAGATCGTCATGCTCCCGGAGAGCAAGGAGATGCTCGATTTCAAGACGAGAAATCCCGACAAGCCACTTCTCGTTCCTCGAATCCCGCTCGTTCCGGGCATCACTGCAACCCCCGAAAATCTCAAGGCAACCGCGTCATTTTTCCACTCGCTCGGCATCAGGCTTATCGACGTGCTCCCGTACAATCCCTTGTGGATCAAGAAAGCGGAAACGCTCGGGATGCCGATCAATTATGGCGTTACCACGTGGATGGACAAGGCCCAGCTCGCGATGGTGCGAGAAACATTGAAGGGCTTCAAGTTCGACCGGTTCAAGTGACATGTCATGAAGATCGGTAATATCACGCTCGATCATCCCGCGTTCCTCGCGCCCATGCGCGCTGTGAACTGCCCCTCGTTTCGGATGCTCTGCAAGAAGCACGGGGCAGGGCTCGTGTCCACGCAGACATTCTGGACGTGGGAGATCGAGAAATGGGAAAACCGGATCGACCCCGAATTTCCTGGCTCGGAAAGCCCTTTGAGCATTCAAATCGGGGGAAACAAGCCGGAAGAGCTCAAGCACGTCGTGGAATTGCTCGAAAACCATGCTGATATTCTTGATTTCAATGCTGGATGCCCACACAACGAGGAATGTGGAAATAAATCGGGGGCGTTCTTGCTCTTGCACTTGAATCAGCTCGAGCGTGCCGTGCAAGCCGTCATCGCCACGACGAGCAAACCCGTGACTGCAAAGATACGCACCGGCTGGAGTCCCGACAAGATCAACACGATCGAAACTGTGAAACTGCTGGAGAACATTGGCGTGGCGGCTATCACGGTCCACGGCCGCACGCGCCAGCAGCTTTTCAAGGGAAAGGCTGATTGGAACCAGATCAAGCTGGCAAAGGAGACGGCGAACATCCCGATCATTGGTAATGGTGACGTGGTCATTGGTAAAGATGCGGAACGCATGATGCAGGAAACCGGATGTGATGCGGTCATGATCGGCCGTGCGGCGAAGGGAAACCCGTTCGTCTTCGAACAAGTCAACACGTGGTTATCCAGCCACGTGGTGAAACAACGTGACATGAACCAGATGCAATCGGACTTTCTAGAATTTGCAACATACTACCACGAAATTGAAAAAGATCGTAGCTTTTCGGAATTTCGAGACCATGCCGCGTGGTTTCTCAAGGGATTTCGGAATGTTAAGAGTTTCGTTGATCGAATCTGGTCAGCAACGAGTATTGCCGAAATCGAGCAAGTTTATGCTGACTTGATGGGAAATTCATGAAAAAAAGTTGTTCACGAGCGGGTTCCGCCATCATTCATCTTGTTCTTGTTCCTGCTGCTCGTGCTCGTGCACGTGATGGTGCTCGAGCCCCTGGATGTTGACCGGTCGCAAGGCGCCGATGGCCCAGCCAACCACCTCGTTGAGCGATGGATGGATGACCTGGGATTGATACAATGGGCGGACGCTGCCTGCCTCGGGACATGCCATGGACGAGACGAGCTCCAAATTGCCGTCCGGCTTGGGCATGGCACATTCATGGCCCGCTCTCATGAGATACACGATGGGTTGCACAAGAATCGAGGCATCCGGTCCAATAACCGACGCGCCGAGGATTTTTCGATCCTTACCAACAATCAGCTTGACAAAGCCATCATCATCATCGCCAGTCTCGTATCCATACGCGAAGCCTGCCGCGACCGAGGAATACCGCTTGATGCCGACATAAATCTCGTGACCAGAGTCAATGGCTTCTTGCTGCGTGAGCCCGACGTGCCCGATCTGCGGCCAGGTGAAGATCGCCCATGGAGTTGCCGTGTAATCAACGGCTTCCTTCCCCTCAGGGTTCAAGATGTTGGTGGTGGCGACGTCGGCCTCGTAGTTGGCCTTGTGGCGGAATTGGAGCTTGCCATTGGCGTCGCCGATGCACCAGATATTGGGCACGTTCGTTTCCAGGTACTCGTTGGTCGTGATCCAGCCTTTCTTGTCCGTCTCGATGCCCGCGTTCTCGACCTTGAGCAGGTCAGCGTTTGATTTCCTGCCAGCAGCCACAAGAATCTCCTCGCCCTCGACTTCCGATTGTTCACCCGATTCAACGTCCTCCACGACGAGAATCTTCTTGCCTTTTTCTTTCCTTGCCTCCACAGCCTTTTTACCGAGCAACACGGTCATATGCTTGCGAAAATATTTCTCGAGCAACTCGCTGACCTCGGGCTCCTCCGTCGTGACGAGTCGCGGCAACATCTCGATGATCGTGACCTTCGTGCCCATGGCTGAAAATACATGTGCAAACTCCACCGCGATCAAGCCACCACCGAGAATGAGCAAGCTATTCCATGGCTTCTTCGGGAAGCCATCTCCGAAAAAAGATTCGTTGGTTAAGTACCCGACGTTTTCAATATTCGCCACGGGTGGAATAGCTGACCGCCCCCCGGAGGCGAGCAGGAAACGTTCACCCTTGAATTCGTCGGACTCGCTGCCATCGTTCAATTTTACTTTCATGGTATGTTGATCGACAAATTCACCAATACCACGGTACACGTCAAGGGTCTTAGCCTTTGTCAAGTTTTCGTCTATTTCCTTGCTCTCGTCGATCTGCGACCACATGCGCTTCCCGATCGTTGTCCAATCAATCTTTGCAATCTTGATATCAAGGCCGAGCTTCTTCGCATGCTCGGCTTGGCGAATCAAGTCAGCTGGATGCACGAGCACCTTTGAAGGGATGCAACCGCGCGTCAAGCACGTGCCGCCCATCTTACCATCTTCAACGAGGGCGCATTTCCACCCGTTAGATATGGCCTGGCTTAAAACAGACAATCCCACCCCGGATCCGACCACCACTAAATCATATGTTAGCATGATCCAGGTTATCCATGAAATTTCAAAAAAACGTTTTCATTGACGAGCAAAAGTTATTAGAAATCAAGCCTGAAAATATAGAAGCTCTTGGTTTACACGATTTCTACATTCATATAAAAACCGCAATCTCGCGTGCAATACCATTGCAGCCAATCTGCACCAGCGCCGTCGTAATTTTCATATAACTTGAAATCCAAACGACCGGAATGACATTTTATGCACTCCGGATCCTTCACGCTGAAAACACTACCATCAAAATTATCGCTCATTATCACAAATCACCTTTTTTTTAACCACGTTAAATCGACTATTTTCATTACTCAACAAACAACCAGTATATGTAAAATTCACGCGATACAAAATCAAAGATTTCGTTCCTTGAACTTTTAAAATATAAGTGGCCGTGCAAAGATTTTTAAACGAGTTGGTTTGAAATTAAAGAATATCGGGCTATATCATGAAGTACAATTATATGCATTCAACGCCACGTGACATTCAAGGGACGAGACCCTGCGATGATGCTCAGACAATTTCCACGTTCATGCAATTGCCACAATTTCCGCAAAACCATTGCAGCCAATCAATGCCCGAACCATCGAGGTTCTCGTAAATGCGAAATTCGAGATCCGGCGCGTGGCATTGAGCGCAAGGCGGGTCATTTACTCGAAAGACCCTTGGATCGAAATTTTGACTCTCCATATCCATTCACTTCACATTATTTTCTGTTCAAAAAGAAGATGGCAATGCTTGGCTTAAGAGCGTTCTCTTAAAATATTCCACGTTTCCCCTTCACGAGTCCGTGGAGATTTGAATGCCCGGAAGTGGTTCTTCGGATCGGTGAAACTTCCCCTTGTCGACAAAACCAAGCCGTTGCTCGATCGCGTCGTGGATGCAATCCCGCGCAATGTATCCCGCCGAATGCAACGGAGAATCTCCAAGCACCGGGTCTTTATCCATTGATGCCGAACACGGGAACGAGTGATGTGCCAGGCTGATTTTCTCGTCCAAGGAAACCGCTTCGTCAAAAACACGTTCCCCGCGAAGTTGTTGTATCAAATAATAGGCGCAGCCACAGGGCTCGGAACGGATCACGTGCCCGTTATCGATCTTTCCATTCTTGATATCAACCTCGATGATCGGTTTCCCGATCTTGTATTCATCCATGAATCTTCGGATGATCGACCTGCTCTCGTCATTTTTTTTCACGTCAAGATCGCAAAACGGTCGCGGGAACGCGCTTTGGATGCCCAGGTCCTGAAATTCCTTCGCCATCTGTTGCTGGAGACCGAGCTGCAGCCACCGCTTGTCCTCGATCGGGACGATGGCGGCCGGGATGCCATGTTCCTTCGCGAACGCAGGAATGGCGCTCAAGATGTCAGAATGGAGACCTATGGCTATAATGATATCGCACCGAGGGATTTGCTTTGGCAAGAATTTTTCAGGCTCGTCAATGAACTCGGGCATCTCACCCTCGATCTCGTGAAATCCTTGGATGCAACTTGCATGAGTACCATATGGGATACGACAATGGTTGCAACCAGTCCCACACGACGTGCAAAAATTCACGTCGTTGATCAGGTGGCCCGCGACGCGCTCTGCGAACACGTCCTTGTAAATGATGAACAAATCCATTATATCATTCCTTAACTCTTCAGAACTTCAAACCAAATCAGTATAACTAAAAGTTGACGGTTATCTTGCATATTTCGAGAGTTGCGGGTGCGTATAATCTATAAGCATACATTAATTGTGCAAGCTTTGATCGTTTTCGATCAGTTATCTGAAAAAGCAATATGAATTAAAAGAATGTCCAGTATAAATTGTCTTGATTGGGAAAAAATTATCACTGAATTACATTTGATCAGGCATATCTATGACGAGCAATGCTGAAACCAGCGATCTTTGCGAATCCTTTGACATTGATGATGATGACGTTAAGATCCTGAAAATAGTTCAAGAAACTCCAGAAATCTCGCATGTTGAAATTGCAAGAATAATAAAAAAGTCACAACCCGCCGTGGGCGCGAGAGTTCTTAAGCTCCAGCGAAAAGATCTGCTTGCCACCCAAAAGGGAATCAATTTCAAGACGGTCAAGGAAAAAATCTTCCTTATGATGGTTAACTTGCAGACCAAGGATCCAAACTGGATCCTCACTACTGACCTTCCCAGTTGCCCGTTCGTGATCAACATATTCAAGACAACAGGCCAGAAAAACTTGACCGTCTTGTTTGTCTCGACGAACATGCAAAAACTTGAATGCATCATCGATCGCCACTTCCGCTCGAATCCTGACGTGATAAGCGTAGACACATCCTTCGTGGTAGACTTGATGAAAGATTTCGTGATACCGATTAATTGGGATTTTTTAAAATTCGAGGATATACCGTGCGGAGACATTTGCTGCCAAAAAGCCAAGCAGGGTAAAGCGAATGGAACAAAGTCACCAATAAGTGATTAAGTTCATAATTGATGGCTCCATCGTGAGGAACACTTTTTTTGATTATACATTCGTTCAGAACCTAGACCTAAACAAGACTTCGTGAAGTTTGTGAAGTTACTACTACTCCAACGTGATTTCATGGGACGTATAGGGTGTAAAAAAATTCCTTAGGGCATCATGTTCTGGGGTGGTGGCCGCAAGCAGAATCCACATTTGCCAAAAGAGGCAATGGTTTGGTCCCAGCAATGCTTGTGATACATTCGATTGCAATATGGGCACTCCGCTTTGCAGGTTTCGACGTTTGGTTCGGGCGTGTCGAGTGGGTTACCGCATTGCGGGCAGGGAATCTTGTGGCAGATGATGCAACTTATAACCGAAACTTCGAAAATCGCCTTGGACAGCGCGTTGAAGGCGTCGATCAAGTATGATGCGTTGGGATTCCAGTTCGCGAGCAAGCCCTTCAAGGAATTGTTCATCTTGGTTTCCATGCTTTCCTCGTCAAGCTCGGTGAGCAATTGAATCTTGGGCGGTGAAAGTGGATAGTTATCCAGCAAGATCGCCTTGAAATCGAAAGAAGTTTCTTCCGTTTTCATCGATCCTTTCATCTTAACGATGACCGACCTCTGGAGCGGATCCCACTTGACATCCTTTAAGCTGGCTTTTAGCAGATCGATTTCGAATGACATGCGCGATTCTTTATCGATGAGCCAATTGATTTCCCGGACGATCGCGACCGGTTCCTTCTCCTCGCTGTTATCCCAATTTTGCATGACCTTGAGCTGATCCGGTGGACTTTTCACGAGGCTAGAAAGGTTCTGGCTGTACGAGATTATCGGTTTTTTTGGATAATCCTTGAGATCGAGGGTAACATGGAATTCCTGGAAACCGAATGTGAGAATCGTTACCTTGACGGCCGTCCTGCTATTTGGAAGGTAGCTCGCCTCGAATTCGCCGAAGATGCGCTTCATTTTTGCCTCGATCTCGTTGAGCGACCATAGCTTCGCTTCGAGCTCGCGAACTACGTCAACGACCGATGGCTCGTTCTCTGGATTCCAATCCCTGAGGGTTTTCAGCTGCGTTTCGAGATTGGACATCATGCTTTTCAACGAGTCGGGAACCTGAACCACGGGACGCTCGGGATAATTCACGAAATTGATGTGGATGAGGAAGGTGCTCTCGACGGAGATGGACAAGTAGATGTTGACCTCCCCGATCGAGGTGTAATCCATCGAATATTCCACCATGATCTTGTCAAGCTCGGCCTTGAGCATCGCATCTTTTTCGGCATCGCCCGTGAGCGAACGGGGTTCGGGTGCAGCTTCGCGAGCGGGGGCGTTCCAATCATCCTCGGTAAACATCTCGCCGCCAGCGTTCTGTTGCTCTTGAAGGCCTTCCTCGCTCCATTGCTTGTGCTCGGGAATGAATACCTTGATATCATCTTCCGGTTCTTCGATTTCCTTGACCTCGATGTCGCTTTCGACTCTTGGTACCGATCGAACTCCCGTCGGAGCGTTGCCATCGGCCTGGAATTCGAATGGTTCGGGCGTGACGAAATCCGCGTAGGCCTTTGGAGCGCCTTCTTTCTTGCCTGTTTTCAGTTCGGTCTCATCCATCTCCAGCGATTTATCCACGAGCATTTTTAGCTCCTTGAGAATGTCGACGACCCTGGATGAGCCTTTTTTCCAGCTGAGCAGCGTTTTCAATTCGATTTTGTTGCCGAGCAAGTCCGCTATTTCTTTCGAGATGCGAATTTGTGGCGCCGTGGCGGGGAAGTCCGTTGGAAAATAAATTTCTACCGTATATTGCTTCACGCCAGTTTTCTGGATGACCCCGAATAAATGGTAGATATTTTCATCAACAGCCCAGAAATCAGGGAAATAGGCGAGTATTTGCTCGGCCTCGTTAAACACGGCTTCCCGGCTCATTTTCTATCCTCGGTCATTATTGCTGCTCCGATAACATATCTCTAACTTAAACTTAATATTGATTTGCCTTCCATCTTAAACAAAAGAAGGCACTTATGACTTCTTTTTGAGGGCCCAATATTTATCACCCGCGTAGTGAATGGTCTTGATCGCCTTGCCCTTGTCCATGGCCTTGATGTCCGCGGCGTCAAAAAGTGCCTTGCCGATTGCGATGACGATGTTGTTTTTCTGATCAGCGATGGCTACGAGTTCATCTTTCTGGATCTCATCATTAACGTCCACGATACCCGGGCGCATGACATCGGCACCACTAGCGATATATGGAACGGCAGGTTGATCGATGACGACCCGCTTCATGTTGATATCCCTGGCAACATCCACGAAGGGTATCCACGTATCATCGTGCTCATTTTCCTTGAAGAAACGGGGTTCTTTCTTGATCAAGATGACGAGCCCGCCATTATCGAGCTTGCCCTCTTCCACGTTATCCGTGATGTATTGGTCGATGCCTTCCCCGTATATCTTCGCAAGTTCTTCTTTCAAGAGCCTCGTCATTTTTTTATTCATAAAAGCTCTTGTCTTGATGATGACGTCCATAGTCTATCTAGATGCGTTTTGGTATAAAAATGGACCCCCACCATCAGCAACAATGATGCCCGTGAAGGAAAAGTGGGTATCGGCCGGGTGATTCGGGCGAGAGACTGCTCAAACGAGCCGCATATTCGTGAATAAGCTGCCTTGCACCCACGATGGAGCGGAATATATAGGTCTATATATGCCTATAGAGACTATGTAAGATTTAAAAGAAGTCAAAACATTATCCAGCAAGATCGAATTTACCGGAAATCTCCCTCGATGGTAAGCAAATCGTGAATGAGCTGTCCAACAAGAGTCCCGTTAATTATAGAGCCTTGTTTCAAGATGAAATGCTCGAAACCGAGCTTGAATACAAGGATAAAAATAATTTCGAGGTAAGTTTCGACTATATTCTTCAAAAGAACGTGAAAATTAACGATTACAGCATCACGGGATACATCTTCATTCCACCAGAATTGAAATTGAACGCGGATACCTATACCAGGCAACAATTTTTTCAAGATTTCCAGTCATCTATCCGGTTCCAAACGCCAATTTTTCCCTTGAATTCAATTATAAATGAAGATAACAATCTTTCACCGATCAACAGGGTTCGAAAGATTCTTGACGAGATTGCCAGTGGCGGCTTCGATGATGAGGAGATCAACCAGCGCTTGATTTATGAATTGAAAATGTACGCTCAAATCGTGCGCAGTAATCTTAAAAATCAAATCTTGTTTCTCGTTGACATGTGTCCTAGGGACGATTCCACGGATATCGTCATAGAAACGGTCCAGACATTGGTAGATGCGGTCAACAAGATACAAGATAAATTTCACGGGTTCGAGCCTGAATTTTTTAGCTTGCACTTGCCCGAGCGCACCCGAGCTACCTATTTTGCGGCTGATGAATACGTGAGTTATTACATCGAGCATTACTTCACGGTTTTTTTCGATAAAATTAACAAGGTGGAGTATTACTCGTCACTAGTACCGTTAATTCAAGATGTCATCATCAAACGCCAAGAACGGCGCAAGAAAATGAATTATTCGCTTGTCCTGGACGTGTCGGACACTGAACGGATTGAGAGGTTTCATTACTGGAAAGGCGTTCTCAAGAGTTACATCAAGCAAGTTCTTGTTCTCCAGACCAAGATGTCGGCTTCGAGAAAGACCTTGCGTGTTATCTTTGGTGCACTCGGAGCCTTCGTGGCAATGGGCGTGTACATCTTTTTGACAGTCGGGATTTCCACCAATTTATACTTGACACCATGGGTCATCATCGTCTTGGCAATTTACGTGTTGCGTGAAAACATCAAGGTCATTTTCTCGACTGGTGGCGAGAGGTTTCTCAGCAAATGGATACCCGATAGAAAATATGATATTTATAATATCCTGGGAAGGAAAGAAAAGATAGGGAATATCGGGGAATCCGCGAAATTTATCAAGTTCGGCGACGTGCCCGAGGAGATCATCAAGATCAGGAACAAGGACCGGGCATCAGTATTGGAAAGGGAATTCGAGCAGGAAGAAGTGATCTTGTATCGCAAGACCATTCAAATCGAAGCGGATAAAATAACGCACATACACGAGCGGCACAAGAACATCAGCGACGTCATGAAAATCAACATTCGGAATTTCCTTAGTAATGCATGGGACCCGCAAGAATCTATCACGTACTACAACAGCGCGGAGCAGCGCATCGATGAGATAAACGTCCCTATCTCCTATCATCTTAACATGGTCTTGCGACAGGATTACAAGGATGTTAAAGGAAATGAAAGGACCAAATTCAAACGCATCAGGGTCATCTTCAACAAAAATGGCATCCAGAAGATCGAGGAAATATCCGTGTGATGATTGATCGGCTGATCTCTTTTTTCAATAGCACATGCACATCTGCCATTTGTTTTGATAGATTGATTTAATGTGCAGAGCACTTCTTTAGCATGTTAATTTAAACATAGAACAATGTGCATGCGGATGGCAAGCAAGAAAAAAGCCCCTGTAAAGACCCCGGCAAGAGCTCCTTCCAAGGCGAAAACAGCCTTTGCAAAGGCCCAAGCGGGGAAAACTCAAGCAAAAGCTCCTTCAAACGCTAAGACAGCCCCTGCAAAGGCCCAAGCGGAAAAGACTCAAGCAAAAGCTCCTTCCAAGGCGCCTTCATACAAGCCACAATACTTGAAGGAACTGGACGGGGCAAAGTCGTTCATTCTCCCGCAAAAGGAAGAAGAGGTGCTGAAATTCTGGCGGGAAAACAAAATCTACGAGATGTTGAAGGAACGTGAAAAATCATGGCCCGAGTTCCGATTTATAGATGGTCCGCCCTACACTACTGGATCCATTCACCTGGGTACCGCTTGGAATAAGATTTTGAAAGATATCATCATTCGCTATAAGCGAGCAAGAGGGTTTCGTGTCACGGACACACCAGGGTACGACACGCATGGATTGCCGATCGAGGTCCAGATGGAGAAGCAACTCGAGACCAAGAATAAGAAGGACATCATCGACAAGATAGGCATGGACACGTTCATCGATTCTTGCAAGAAATTCGCCATCGACAACATGCACATCATGAACGACCAATTCCGGCGCCTTGGCTGCGAGTTCTGGAACTGGGAACGTCCCTATGTCACGCTCACGGAAAGCTACATGGCAGGTGCTTGGTGGGCCATCAAGAAGGCGCACGAGCGCGGCTTGCTCTTCAAGGGAAGCCGTCCTCTCAATACATGTCCCCGATGTGAAACTGCGCTTGCAAAGCACGAGTACGAGTACCAGAACCGGAGCGACACGAGCATCTTCGTGAAATTCAAGATTCTCGATCAGGAAAACGAATATCTCGTTATATGGACGACGACGCCGTGGACGCTCGTCAGTAACATCGCCGTCATGGCAAATCCCGACATGGATTATGTCCGTGTGAAGGTGAAGGACGAGATCTGGACCTTGGCAGAGGCACGCGCTGCCATGTTCATTCAAGCTGATATCGGCGAGTTCCCCGAGAATATTGAAACGTTCAAGGGCGATCGTCTCGAAGGTGTCCGGTACGTGCACCCGTTGCTCGATGAGGTCCCGAAACAGAAGGAATTCTTCGGGCAAAACCCCAAGGTCCATTCCATAATCATGTCGAAAGAATTCGTGTCAGCCGAGGAAGGAACAGGACTCGTGCATTGTGCTCCAGGTCACGGACCCGAGGACTACCAAGTAGGCTTCGTCGAGAACGGGCTTCCTGCGTTCTCCCCCCTTGACGAGCAGGGCAAGTACACGGAGGAAGGTGGCATTTACGAGGGCATGTATGTGTTCGATGCGAACCAGGTCATCATCGATAAATTGAAGGAAAAAGGCACGTTGCTCGTGGAAACGACCATCGAGCACGAATACGCGCACTGCTGGCGATGCCACACGCCGCTCGTGTACCGGGTCATGGATCAGTGGTATCTGAAGACCGGGCCCTTGTCTGATCGCATGCTCGAGGAGAATGCCAAGATCAATTGGGTACCAAATTTCGCAGGCGACAAGACATTCTACCAGTGGCTCAAGGGCTTGCAAGACTGGTGCATCTCGCGCCAGCGGTTCTGGGGTATCCCGTTACCGATCTGGGTTTGTAAACAGAATGAATGTGGTCACTTCGTCGTCGTCGGGTCACGGCAAGAATTGGAAGAGTTATCCGGCGAAACGGTGCAAGACTTGCATCGACCGTGGGTTGACAAGATCTCGTTCAACTGCCCCAAGTGTGGTAGTACCATGAACCGCGTCGACGATGTCGTCGATGTCTGGCTCGATTCGGGCTGCGTCATGTGGGCATCGAACGAGGCCGTGTACGGCGATGATTACGAGCTCGGGCCGAAAGAGTACGAGGATTGGCGTCCCGCGGATTTCATCTTGGAAGGCAAGGACCAGATCCGTGGCTGGTTCAATTCGCTCATGAGCTGCGGCATTCTCAGTTCCGATCGCCCGACCTACAAGAACGTGGTCATGCACGGTTTCGTCACGTTCGAGGGCGAACCCATGCACAAGAGCCGTGGAAACATGGTCGCGCCGGAAGAAGCCATCGAGCGTCGTGGCGCGGAATCATTCCGGCTCTATTGCACGCTGAACATGTCCATGGGTGAGGACCTCAATTTCTACTGGCGTGATTTCGACGACGCGTACCGCATCGTGAACACGCTATGGAACTGTTTCGTGTATGCCAAGGAGATGTTCTCGTTGCGTGGCTTCACGCCTCGAATGAAGGACCTCGCTGAACTGTCGAGCAACGATGAAAGCATCGAGGACAAGTGGATCGTGTCCCGGCTCAACTCGACCATCAAGGAAATGACCACCGATCTCGATGGGTTTGACATGGCCAAATACGCCAAGGCCTTGCGGGATTTCGTCGTGAACGACATTTCCAAGGGCTACTTGAAGCTCGTGAAAGACCGCCTTGGAGAAGATTCGGATGAGACCGATCGCGCGAATGCCATGGAGACCATGTTTCACGTCTTGCGGGCGTTGAGCATCGTGATGGCCCCGTTATTGCCGGTGCTTGCGGAACTCGTGCACCGGGATTTTCTTGCCAAGCTCGTTCCCTCGCCAGCCGCATCGATCCATCTCGAATTGTGGCCCGAGGTGCAAGCCGATCTCATCGACGAGAAGCTCGAAAAGGATATGGAACTGGTCGAAAAGGTGATCGAGACGACGCGCTCGCTCCGCGAGGAAAATGGCTTGAAGCTCAAGTGGCCTTGCAAGGAACTCGTGCTCGTTGGCGAGGAAAAACTGAAGTCCATCGAATATCTTGCCGCAATCATCGAGAAAGAGGCCAACGTGAAAAAAGTAACGTTTACTTCCGAGCATGAGCACGGAGAAGATCTCATCATTGGTGAAGCAAGTGGTGTGGAAATTCTCCTTGATAAAACAATGGACGAGAGTTTGCTTGCAGAGAAATTTTACCGGGATTTCTTCCGCCAGTTGCAGTTCCTGCGAAAGGTAGCAAAACTCGAAGTCGGGGAAATGATCAAGCTAGAAGTGCGTACACCATCGGACCTCGTGAAGCAGCATATCGAGCGGTTCTCCGATGATATCAAGAAGAACGCATACGTGAGCGACGTGATGCTCACCTCTGAAGACACGATCGAGCCGGATTTCGAGCAAGAGTTAAAATATTGTCCTGATGAGACTTGCCTCGTGCCCATAAAGTCAAAGACGATCGAGAACGCGATCAAGGCGGGAAAGGACGCGGTGACATGTTCGTATTGCAATAACGAGCATGCCATTGCAGACTTGATACCCGTGGTGATGCGCTTTAAGAAAACGAGCGCTTGAGTATCAATTTCAATAAAAAAAGTTATTTTCTAATTTCATCATGCTTTCTTTTCACGTCTCCCTCGTCGCTATCACGTCGATTTCGATAAGGGCCCCTTTTGGTAGAGTTGCAACCCCGATCGCTGCCCTTGCTGGATAGGTACCAAAAGGCTTGAAGACCTCCTCGTAAACGGCATTCATTCGGGCAAAATCCCCGAGATCGGTCATGAAAACCTGGCATTTCACGACATTTCCCAAGTCCAAGCCTGATGCTTCGAGAACGGCAGCGATGTTGTTGAGCGCGGTGGCTGTTTGCGTTTCAATGTCATCACCTGATAGCTCGCCCGATATATCGAAGCCAAATTGCCCTGACAAGAAGATGTATTGTCCCGTGTCTATTCCTTTGCTATAAGGGCCAATTGCTGGCGCACTTTTATCCGTGTCGATTTGTTGTTTCATGATTTGTCACGCTCCATTGCATGAAAGGTATTGATGCAAGTATAATCAATCGAATCACGACAAGATGCCGGATTGAACGATGGCGTCCTTGTGTTCGAGGCATTTCTCGATGAACGCGTCGTATTCCTCGTACATCTGCAAGATTTTTTCGCCAGTATCGGTCAAGCTCATTTCCCCGCCACCACCTTTTCCTCCTTTGCGGGCATCAACGGCAAGTTCGCCGAGTCGTTCCTTGATTTTCTGAGTCCTATCCCATGCATATTTATACGAGTATCCGAGTTGTTCTGCCGCTTCCGTGAGCGATCGAGTGGCCTTGATGGCTGAGAGTAGCCGCGCGACGCCCGTACCTGCAATAAAACCTCGTGTATCTTTCTTGCGGCGACCTTTTGGCTTTTCTTCTTCATTTCTTGGTTCATCAAGCTCAATCCAGATGCGAAATCGAATGCGCAAGGGTTTCACTTTCATTCCACCTAGTTCTTGCCGTGATCCTTTATGAGGCTCCGGCCTCTCATATTATAATCTCATCGATCCGACGAAAAAAAGTGTCAAAAAAACCTCCAGAGACGTGGAAAGCCCGCGGTTTTTTGAGAAATTCTTAAAAATCCTTCTTAATGGATGAATTTGTCTCCTCGGCAAAAGCCAAAACAACGCTAATCGAAATGTTTAAAAGGTGATTATGTATTTCTGCACCTGGAGCGCTTGGTAGGCGCCGGAGACCGAACGGAATCGGTTGCGAAAAAAAGAGGCTATCTATAACCTCGATCACATAAAAACTGGGTGAATAATGCATGTCCAATGATTTCGATGAAGATGGCCTCGACGATGACGAGGATGGAGACGAAGACACAAAGGAGGACAGTTCACCGATCGCGAAGAAATCACCCCGGACCGCCAAAAAAGCCCCGGCGAAGAAGGGAAAAGCAAGCACGGCTAAAAAGGAATCGTCCAAGAAAGCGTCAGCAAATACTGCGCCGGTAAAAGGGGCAAAAAAGAAGAAGATCGATGAAGATTTCGAGGAAAATACTGACGAGGATGAAGATGACGACGAAAAAGAAGTGAAAGGTAAACCAAAAACTAAGGCCGTGAAGAAATCAAAACCCGCTAGCAATATCGAGGAAGATAGTGACGCTGGCGAGGAGGAAGGCGAAGAAGAAGAGGAAATTGAAGAAGAGGAGGAAGAAGAAAAGGATATCGAGGAAATCGAGGAGAAAATGCCCTGCGATTTCTGCTCGAAGAATGCGACGCACATCTGTTTTCGTTGCGGGAAAAATGGTTGCGATGAGCATGTCCTCCAGATCGTTATATGGGCTAGAAAAGGAAAATCAAAGAAAAAAGAAAAGCAAACTGTCCTATGCTGCATAGATTGCGCGTCTTTCGTCGATGTCGCCGATGAAGAAGAGGAAGAAGAGGATGAATGGGAGGATGAAGACGAGGAAGAAGACGAGGACGAGGTAGAGGAAGAGAAAGGCAAAGTGGAAAAAGGAGCAGAGGAAGAGGAAGAAGAGGAAGAAGAAGACGAGGAAGAAGAGGAAGAGGAAGAAGAAGATGAAGACGAGGAAGATGATGATCTCCTCGATGACGATGATGATGATGACGATGATTTCTACGATGATAACGAGGATGACGATGATGACGAGGACTTTTATTGAGTCCTGTTGAACATCACGCGCTAACCTTCTCTTTTTTCACGAGTTTTTCATGGCATCACGCATTGACAAGCACGAAATTGATGCAACCTGTGTTTTTTTAAATGGACAAGCTCTCGTTCCATTTTACTACTTCGTTTCGAGATCCACGATCACGATGGTCGTGCGGGACTCAAAATCTAGAATAATTTCCGAAAAAAAGAGTTTAACTCTTCAGGCTTCGTCGGGTGAAGGAAGTCCGATTTGTTTTTTTATTTTCTCATCTTTAGCGTGCAAAATCACGAGTCGGCATGCCCGAGGGAACTTGTAGCTAGCTACCTTGAGCGCTCGCTTCACTTGAGGTTCCCATTTTATGAAGGAGCTGCATTCCAGCACGATCTGTCCCGCCTTCAACAGTGCGCACCTGCCCATCGGCTTACCAAAAGATTGACGCATGCCACATGAAATGCGGTCGGCCCCTGCAAACCCCATCAACTTATTTTCCCGAAACACTCGATAGGGGTGTGGTCGAACCTTGAACAAGAAGCCGTTCTTGCCCACGTTCTCACGCAACGCCCTGTTACAGCTCGTGCGAGTGGCTTCGAGCGTGCCATCTGAGCATAGCACGGTGTGCAGGATTTGCACGCCAAGAGTGACGTCGAAATCGATATTACCCTTCAAGTCACCCATGTCAAACATGCGTATCTTGGGATCTTGGCCGCCGTGTATGAGATCTTTGCCACGCGCAGCACGTTTCTTTATGTATGGCTTACAACGGATTTTTCCGGAGTAACATCTCCAAGGACGATGTCCCATTAATATCACTTCTTGATCGTGAATATTTTTCAATATTTTGGTTTGATCGTGATTCATTTCCAAGGTTTCTTGTATTTCCGGGATTACTAAATCACGAGTTCTGCATAAAAAAATGCCCCGTAGGTATTAATTTTCTCTATAAAATGAATCAAAATCGTCCACATTACAATACCTTCCACAGCAAGCCTTTTTTTTTGCATGTCATTTCATGTCGACTAGAAAACCATATGATGGACCATCTTGTAAAATCAGATCTTGCTCGTCTTCCTCAAAACATAATCAAAGAATCTTGAAGTTGTACCATCGTCAGAAGTCCACTCTGCACGCAGTCGTGTCTTCTTCTCTGCTTTTCGTAACGCAGAAAGAAGGGAACGGTTCAATTCTTTAGCATCAATCCCTTGCATCTCTGCATCGATAATGAACTCGTCATCATCCTTCTCGACAGAGCCTTTCGTGATGAATTTCTCAAGAACGGGTTTGATGGCTTGAGGATTCGAGCTGCTGACTCGAGCCACGAGCCTGAAACGGTTGGCATCCATTCAACTTCATCCAGATCAATGCAATCAAGGATCAATCGCGTCATTTTTCCAAGCTATGCAGTTTTCCCTCGGTGATGAGCTCTTCTGCTTCTTTTTGGACTACTTCATAGTCATTCATCGGGAATTTATTGTACCACGGGCTGATCCGGGAGAAAGATTTGAAGGATTTGTAGAGAAACATGCATATTCCTCTTGAAGGGCCACTGATCAATGCGCATTTCCGGAATTCTTCCAGCGTGAATTCGTCCCAGCCGCCGAATATCCCGAGAAACGGTCCATACAATGCGCCTGGAAAAAGGAAAAGCACGGCAAATATCATGACAAGCGCACCGGCGAGCACGCCATACTGGTAGCCCGCCGAGGCATCTTGGGTGAACATGGTTATGAGCGTGCCTAACGCGCCGTCCATCCACGGCCAGAATGTGACCGAGATGAACCATAGCACGAGGCCATAGCAAAGGCCCGCAAGTACCGGCGCACCAATGACCTGCCATGCGATCTTCTTGTAGTTGATCTTGATCAAGGATTTCTGGATCCACGCGAACGCGATGATGGTGCGGATCATGCCATTGAAAAATCCTGGATACATCATGTAGACCCATACCGGTAACGTATTGGTCCACACGCACAAGTAGAGGAACAGGAACGTGAAAAAGTAGCTCGTTGGCGTCACGATCATGTTCATGATGAAGGGGGTAAGCGGGCGGTGGCACGCGTTAAAAATCTTGTCAGGCAAACTTTGCAACGGGCCCAAAGCGCTGGTAAATATGGCCGATGGGACGATGACCGCCGCCTCCAGGTAATATTGCAAATCCGGGAAACCAATAACGAGACTTTGGATGATGTTGCTCGAAATCACGACCAGCGAAACCAGAAAAAACCCCGTGATGAATGTATAATATTTGAGGGTATCGTGGATGAAATACCGGCACAATTCTTTCTTGCCGTTGTTATACGATTCGCTGAACGCGGGCACTACCGAGCTCATCATTCCCCCTTGGAAGCTGGCTATGTTTCCAAAGATGCTCGCGACATTCATCAATCCAACCCACGTACTCCACGCCGGGAGTTGAATCAAGATCCAAAGACCGAGGAAATAGTTGAAAATTCCTATCAATTGCGATGCTATCCACTGCCTGCCCGTGAATGACAAGCACTGCTTGATCACGCTCAAGTCCAGATGCGTGTCGAACATGTCCCGTAGCTTCAATCCACGCTTTTTCAACATCTTGGCAAACCAGTACCCCCCGATGAAGAAGGGAACGAAATTATCGATGATGGGGCTGATGCAGTAAAAAATCGTGATGCCCATGAGCTCGCCGTAAACCGGGTTCATGTCACCCCACCATTTTCCTGTTGCGAGAAGGGCGAGATCTATCGTTACCGAGGTCACGGTACCGGTCCAGCCTAGCCACGAGGCTTTATCACCCCTCTGGAATGAGTTCATGGCGCTTGTCATGATGCCGCACATGCCCGGATAATTGACGAGAACTTGAGGGATGATGAATGCAACCAAGTAGGCAAAGTTCGTGTGGACGAAATAGAGCATGGAAATGGACAAGAAAAGGGTGACCTTCACGAGCCCCATCCACATTTCCCACCAGATATAGAATGAGAGGTACTTCAAAGATTGTCGCGGATTGGTGTCAGCATATTGCCCGATGAACCGGGTGACGCCATCCGATAATCCACCACCACCGCCCATTCCAAGGTCAAACATGCCCACCCACATGCCAATAATATAGCTGCCAATGATGCTTTGATACCCGGTAATCTGTGGATACGGCATGAAAATCGGGTAGACTATCGATATCGTGATGAGGCCGGCGATGGCAGTGCCGAGCAACAAGATATATTGATAGAAAAAGCCACCCGTGATGCGGTGATATCCAACGGTGTTCCACAATTCTTCCCGCTCGTTGGCAGCTTCGAGCATGACTTTCTTGCTGGAGGAAAATTTCTTCCCGATCTTCGTCACGAGGGCCTTGAGCTTGCTCTCTTTTTTCGGAGCTGGAGGTTTCAAGGCAATTTCATCGTTCACGCGTAATTTCGCGCGCGGAGACTATATTAAACGTGGAGTAAGCGTGTCTGCAATTTCACGCTTCGCAAGGCATAACTCATCCTTCCTAGATTTCCAAAATACCTGTTTTTCGCGGAGGCTCGATTTCCAAGAGACCGTGCGCGTGGGCTTGAACAATGTATTTAAACTTTCACGCTGACCATTGCATCATACAAGTCATGAAGACAAGGCCACGACAACATGCTCATATTTGCACATCGAGGTGGCCAGGGACACGCACCCGCCAACACGTTAAAGGCGTTCGATCTCGCGGTCAACGCTGGCACGAGTGCATTGGAAAGCGACGTGCGTGCCACGGTGGACGGAAATCTCGTGTTTTTCCACGATGCCATCGTGAGCCTGGGCATGGGACGGAAATTGCCCGTGTTTCTCGTACCATATAAGCGACTCCAGTTAATTAACGCCGGGGCTGGCGAGCGCATCCCGCGTGTCAAGGACGTGTTCAAGCATTATGCGGACCAAGGGAAACTGGAAGCCATGACATGGAGCATCGATGTCCCCGGAATCCAGCCTTCTTTCAGCATTGAATTTGATCATCTCGTGAAGATTTGCGAGGCTTTTGTCATCTCCAAGAATGTGCTTGCTTGCAGCACCGGTTGCAAGATATTGCTCCATTGGCGCCGCAAATCTCCAGTCATGACATATGTCTGGTCCGTTCGCCCCGAGCAACTACGAAAGATGGCCGTCAGCGGCGTGATTAACGCGTGCAAGGCGTGCCAAGCCGATGTTTTGAACATCAAGCTCGAAGATGCGACGAGCGAACTCGTCGACGCTGCACGTGCGAAAGATTTGCAAGTTTTTCTCTGGGATGTCCACGATCGAGCGCGGTACGAGCGAGCGATACAATTTAATCCCGACGCCATTTACACCGATTATCCGTTGGAAGCAACCAATGGCACGTGGAGCACGTGATAATCAAGGTTCTTGAAGACAAGCACATGAATAAAAGATGAAGTCAATGCTGTTAATTTTGAGCACGAGAATATTGCGTAAAAGATATCTTTTTATGGTATTTTTCGGGAATCCATGAATCATGGAAGTTCGAGCTCGTTTTCGAAAGAAACGGTTGTGGGCAAGCACGGCCGCGATTGTGATTGCTGGCGTTGTTGCCGTGGGCTTTATAGTGACATTCACCATGAATACTCGCAATGGAAACAAATCACCCCAAAACCAAACGCCCCCAACAACCCCCACCACCTTATACGAGAATTCAACTGGATAGTTTTCTTCTACAAAGAACGGATGGTTGGAAATTGATACGTCGACATTTAATATCCTGAAACCAAGGACAAGCTGGAAATGAAGATTTATGCAGATTTATCGATGTGATACTTCTTCAACCTTCATTTTCCCAAGCAATTATCAAATACAACGAGTCAGTAATTCACGGGGCATTACAGGAGATTTAAATTCAAGGTGATGTGCTTGAAGTCATCCATTCCCGGGCACGCTCGCCGGATCGATGCCTTGAACTCGATCTTAAACCGTGCCATCGATCCCGAGGCATTAAAGCAGATCATGGCCGCCTTCGGTTTCGAGCAAACCATATTCAACACGCAGGCTGCTGCCACGGCACAATTTTCGTTCTTCAGAATTCAAATTATTAACGAAATTCCATACATTCTGTGCCCGGTGCCCTTTCTTTTCGATGATAAACGTAACATCGAAGCCGGATTTGCCATTGACGTGGATCAAGATCATTTCTTCGTTTATGCATATTTACACAATTATACCACGAAGGAATCGCTCGTGCTCTCGAAATTACCTCATTGCGTGCATCGTGCAATCGGACTCGATGCAATCGATTACGAGAGCGTGCGAGATGAGGTCAAGGAAATGACAAACGAAGCTTCGGCGATGTTCTTCATCAACTCGCTCCTTGCTGACTTGACCGTGGAAGGCGAGATGCCCGTCGAAGTTTTCGACGACAAGCTCTATTTACAATTGTTGAACCGGATCGTGAGAATAACCGACTCCCGGTGGGTCAATCACGCGGTGATCGGAAAAAAATTCGACCAACTCATGCACCAGCTCGAGAATCTCGATTTTGATGACTCCTTTTTCGAAAATAATAAGCTTCGCGTCTTCACGAATGTTTCTCAATTTTTATTCGGAGTATCGGATATCATGGATGGCAATTGCTTTGCATCATACCTGGATCCTAGCATCGTCGAGCGGCATGCAAACACGATCCAAGCATTCCTGGGATCCATGGAATTTCTAAAATTCTTGTTTGAATTTCAAGGATTTTCACAGGATCTCGTGCAGTTGTTGATCGAGCTATTTATTCTTGGCAAGATCCAGCTTTCGAGACCATTCATTCGTGCAATATTCGATAATATTGGAATGAGGATTTCGAAGGATGAAAAGACAAATGTAATTATGAAATTGATGGCATCAACCAAAATTATGCCTGATGATGACGTGATCCAGGGGCTATATCAAGAGCTTTTCACGCGTGGCGACATCGCGGCAATGAAACGACTTCACATAATCACCGGAATTGAACCGACCGGCGCGTGGCTCGATGTGAAACACGCGTCACTTCACGCGATTCTGCGTCGAATCAATTGGCCAATCGTAGCAATGATCATTATCGTGGTGGCACTCGTCATAATTGGATTATTTATTGCTGGTAGTATCAATTATAATATATTTAAGTGGTCATGGGGAGCCGGGGGTGGAGATTGATTTCTATATCGTTCAATTCCTTTCTCTCTTGTAAAATTGCTTTTTCACGAGTTCCGTGGTGCGTATGTGGGCTACACACGATGCGAGAAAATTGGGAAGTAGTTTGACATGATTGCACTTTAATCACGAGGCTTTTTTTTCATCGCGTTTCTTTTTTGCACATGCATCTGGTGTCATGCGGGCTTGATCTTCGAGATCGTCGAGATACTTGTCGATGGCAGCTTGACTCGCGGGATTCTCGATCGCCGCGGCGAGCTCATCGTCCCGCCTTGGATCGGCGCGGTACGTGCTGCATGGCACTCCCCTCCTTTTACCACGCTTATAATAAATTAGGTGAAGGCTTATGAAAATTATATTTACATCATCCCAAGAAGATGCCAATAACCAACAACCTTCAAAGGATGATAAAAAATGTCGATTGCACGTGGTGATTCTCGCCAAATACCCAAGATCGATCTGAGCAAGGTGTTTTTCGCATTCTCGATCATTGCATTTGGTGTTTCCCTGGCAAGCATCCTGGTCGGCGCATTCGTGCCTGGCTTAAACATTTTCATGGCCCCGGGCGAACTCAACAAGGGCACGCAGTTACTATCCGGAGATTATATCTGGAACTCGCCGCAAGCATGGCTGATTACTGTATCGATCTTCGTGTTTCTAGTGTTCCCGGCGATCGGGGTTATCTTCGCGGTGCTAGGATTTCGGGCGTACAAGCGCATGCACCCTTCGATTATTTGTCCCAATGACGGCGTGCTGCCGAATCCAACCCCGACATCGCAAGCGGATGGCGAGCCGGAGCCTGATAAAAATGATAACATGGCATGCGAACCGGGGGTAGAATATAGCGAGTGAAATACCAAACCTTCGGTGTCAGTCTGCCTCCGAAAGAATACTCTAAATCATTGCGCTTGCCCGTCCAAGACGTCTACTCGATCAAGTCAACAACTTGCTGGAACACAGCTGCCATAAGCTTATGTCTAAGAAGGCTGCAGCAACGGCTATGAAAGCTGGACTAATCTTCGGTGAAGGGATGTGAAGGGATTTTACTCTTTACTCAAGGTAAATGCTCTCCACGTGTTGACCCTCGCCGGAATCATCATCAGCACTTCCCTTCACGCGACTCGTCTGCAACCTCGAACGATGAATAAGGCATTAAGTTCAATGATCTGCTGAAAAAAACCGTGCCGTTCACGTTCACGGTTTTTCGTTTCTTTAGCTATTATTTTTTAATGTTAGACGCAGATTACACGATTTATTAACAACTAATAAATCAGTAAAAGACTAAGCTGGAAAAAAAGACGGATCTGGAAAAAAAGACGTTAATGTTCAATCTTCTGGAAGCCATTCATTATCACAGTTGGTGCAGACGAACTTTTTGTGATACATGGGCGCTAAACCTGAGCCGGTCATGATTGGCGGGCGTGACTTGTCGTTGACCTCTTTTACGTATGGTTTGCCAGCCCCGCATGATGGGCATACGAATTTTTGTGACATTGTTCATCCCTAGTTGTTTTATTTGGTTTTTTTGTAATGATTAATTGAGTATCTAGTTATGATCATATTATTCTTCCTATGAGCATAATATTTTTTTGATGACGATTTCCAGAAAATCTTAGTAAACACGAGGTTCGACAGGGATGGCTCCGGATTCGGATGCAACGCCCGCGAATGACAAGTTGAAGGACACGGCAATCATCAACCTAGCGTTGCAACGCGATCCATCACTCATCGTTCGGGTCCTGCATGAATTGAGTCGATCTGACGAAATCTTTCCTTCGATCATGGATCGACCAGACATCGGCTCGAATGAAAATGTTATGGCAATGAAAGATATCACTCCGAAAGTCATCGACTACCACATCGGGGGCATCGTTGCGATCAAGGACGTGATCGAGAACATCAAGGCAAGCATTCCCTGGGCTTGCGGACCATACGCGACCGTGATGCTTTCGTTATTTCGCGGTTTTTATCCAAAATTGTATTCTCCCAATGCATTATACGATTTTCTCTTGTCCGAGACAGAACGAGCGCTGCTGGCGGGCATCGATCATTCCTGGATCAAGGAGGATAAGCTCGTGAAAGCGCACCGCGAGCTCGTTGACTTGAAAGAGATGGTGGAAAGTGCATGGAACGCCAAATTTTCCCGCATCTCGTTCAAATTTGGCCCGATAACCCAGAACGACTTCCTGGCGAGTGCATCGGCGTATGATGACATGATCATCGTGCATCCGGTCGCCCCATTCACGCGCTATTGGCCGGCCATCGCGATATTTGCCATCGCTCGTTTGCTATTACAGAAGGAGTTTCCGAAGATGAGCGAGCGGTTCAAGAACCAGCTCGCGATCCTAACGGTCCGCGCCACCATTGGTGAAGCCTTGGAAGCACCGGGCACCTGCCACGACATCCTCGATCGCCATCCCGTGGACCACGCGCAATACCAGATCGAGCTCATCTCGAAAGATCTTCATGAATATGGCGATTTTGATTACAAGTTGTTGCATTTTTTTCCAACGACGAGCATGGACGAAAATTACAGCCTCGATATGATCGCTGCCCTGATTCTATTTCTCATCGACGAGAATCTCGATCAACGGGACTTGTTCGCACGCATCGGGGCATCGAGCGCGGGATACAGGGCATTCGATCAAAATTTCATGCTGTTCCAGAAAGCACTGGAGAACCTGGAACGCCTTCCTGATAGCTTCGTAAAAAGGGATGAGGCGAGCAACACGGTCATCTTGCTCGATGATCGTTTAATCACAGGAAAATAAGTGTCGAGTTTAGATATCGACCATGCACAGCATTTTATGTTCAGAAATAATTAACCAATTGAATTTTTGTATGGTCTTAATTCCTACCATAGGGATGTTTAGCTCTTGGATGGGAATGATTGAACCGTTCCCGTCTTCTATATCGTAATCATCAGCTAGTACATTTTTCAAGGATGTGTTCATGTCTTTCATGATTTCTACAACTCCTAAATACGTGGTGAATGAAACTTCACCAGTAATGGTATGCGCTTTACCGGTTCCAATTTGCTTTAATCGCAACCCATCTAACGTTGTCTTATCCAATCCAAGATAACCAGTGAAGCCGGTATCGAATAAACACCATTTACAAACAGATTCCTTCGTGATCGGATTCTGCACGCGCAAGGGAATGAAAAAAGCATTGAGCTTTTCGTCAATTATCCAAGAATGGAGTAATTCCATGGGATCACAATTTGAAATTCTTTATCCGGTCTTTCACCCATTCGACGGATTCTGGAGCCGGTTGATACGCATCCAAAGGTTTATCGGGGACGATCCGGTACGATTCATCCTTGAAAGGACCGACGATGAACGGTAAACTGCCATTAAATGAGGAATGGCCTATGAAATCACGTAATGCTTCCCGTAATATCTCGCTACGACTTCTGTAAAAGCCCGAGGCAACGAGTTCATCGACTTTCTTTAAAATATTTTTTGGAAGCCTTATCTGAAGCGTTTCCATTCTCACCACTAAATCAATTACATTTGTAATTGTAATAAAAATGAAAGATTATAAACTTTTTTCCAATAATATTTGATAATTTCGATATAAAAAGCCTTCATTATCTCGTCCAACAACATTAACATGTGAAGAATTTTTTACACGCTTGGCTCTAAAAGAGGAAGAAAAATATTCACTTGCTTGCCCATGAAAGGGAAAAAAAGCACTATGGCATCAATTGCACAGCTCGGTTCTCCGAGAGTTAGATTTTTGGATTTAACATCCAGAACAAATCAAAAAATCAGATTCAAAATTGAATCACGTGAGCGAGGAATATTCTTTTCGCAATAACACCGATCCAAGGCTTGCTAGGATCTCTGGATCGACGAACCCTTCCGGGCCTGCCAGGGAGGAAAAACCGAGCAGCACCTCCTTGGTTTCCAAGTCCAGGTGGATGCTTACATCGAATTCGTGGCATCGGTCGCAAAAGGCAAATGTTGATTCTGGTTGATAATCGATCTTCAAGGAGCCTTGGCATAACGGACAAATCTTTGCGTTGAGATACAGTAAGAGTTTTTTCACGGATGCGCTGGAATCCTCCTGAAAGCTGGCACGCGAGATGCGCGGGAAGGCTTGGGATTGGTCGAGGTCGAGCATGGGGTCACCACGAAACATGTGTTCGTGATGAATTTCCCGCATCCCTGTTTTTGTGTCACGGGATCATCACCATATTTTCCGGGGCATCCCGTGGTATTCCGTGAAAAACGAGAACTAGATTTCTGGTATCGTGTTCCTTGTTGCATTTCAAAAAAAGGTAAAACGTGAAAAAATTCACACGATCGTGTCGATATCATCATCAACATATGCTTTATAATTGCTGATGAATGTCGAAAGCAAGTCCAGGCTTGGCGATATCCCTGTTCGAACGAAATATGCCGTGCATGCATTCGCCACGACGAGGGCCTCGACCGGCGAGAATTGCCCTGATGCCAAGGAGACAAGCAAGCCGCCATTGAAATGATCGCCCGCGGCAGTCGTGAATCGTGGTTTTGACGTGTACCCTTCTTTCACGTGCCACGAGTCTTCCTTGGTGGATACCGTGGCGAATTGCGGGTGGTGAATGACGAGGGCATTGATGTTGAATCGTGCCATCATTTTTTCGCCTGCCGTGTAATAATCCTCGAATTCATCGATCTCGCCAATATCGGGTATTGCTTTCGTGAGTTGAATCGCCTCCTTGTCATTCGCCGACAAGACCACCTTCATGCCTTGGACTTGGTTAATTGCTTCGAGATGCTCGATCATGTCGTTGATGTGCTGTGCCGATCGCTTTGTCATGTCAGCGGGATCGACGAAGAAAATGCGATCCTTCGTCGATAACGAGGGAAACACCTCATCAATCCATGCCGCCCAGATCTCGTTCAAATGCGGCACGAGCGACCAGTGACCCTGGCCAATAGCGTCAACCTTGTCGAACAGCTCGATGAGGCTATCCTTACCGATTCTAGACTGAATGAGGTCCCACGTCACGTTATTGATGTTCGCAAAATCGGTCAGCATGACCTTGCCGTCGTTGAATTCCAGGGCACACGTGGCGCCGGGGTCGGCGAGCGAGTGAAAGGTCACGGAGCCAGGCAAGCTGCTCGTGAACACGTCGTCCGGCTTTCCGACACAGCCGATGAGATCGATCTTTGCCCCGATCGTGGCAAGTGCCCGAGCAATGTTCGGGCCAAAACCTCCGCCGATGAGTTTTTTCAACACGCGTTCCACGTTGCAGCTGGAACCGGCAGTATCATTGATTTTAGTTCCGAATTCTGCCATGGATTCCATGATCGAGAATTCATCGACACTATCCCTTTTAGATACCAGGGAATACAAGCTATCGACATAACCGTCGACACCAACGCAGATTCTCACCTTCTCGAAAGCAGATTGAAGTGCATCGCGATCGTCGAACTTGGACTTGGTATTTTCAAGCGATGTCCACGTCGCATCCTTGTCTAGCGATGTTGGATATGGAGTGTAATCCATGAATGGTCACCAGGATGTATTGTTAAGAAAAATAGAGAGATGGTCGTATAAAAACTTGATAAAATGCATCAAGTCTTTTTATCTAACGAGGGGATATATTTGCCAATAAAATCCTCGATCTCCTCGATCAAGGCATCTGGACTTTCAAGCATGGGCCAGTTGCCTGCGTCAAGCTGGACGATGCGCGAGCTGGGGATACGATCGACGCTGGCCTCCACGTCCTTCATGCTCACGTAATTATTTTTACTGCCCATGACGAAATCGATCGGCGTCTCGACGTAGGGCGATTTCGAGGCGAAATCCACCGAGCTCGTATCTCGCAGCCATTGCTCGATCGCTGCTTGTTTCTTCTCGAACGCGTCCTTCAAGTTCATTTTTTCGACCATTTTCATTTTGTTGTTGTCCATCAAGGACTTGTAAAGGTCTTTATATTTAAGTTTTTTCAACTTGAACCTGTCGGCTGTGTTGATCGCGATGATTGCCTTGCTGCGCACGAGATCATCCATATCTGCCTTGATCGCGGCCAATGCTCCAGCGTTATTCGCAATTACGTAGATATCCGACTTGATGTTGAGCTCCTCGATGATGCCCTTCAATTCCTTGGCGAGGATTTCCGGGGTGAAACCAGATGAAATGTTCATCTTGCTTTCTCCAAAGCCTTTCCAGCTAAAAAGAAAGCATTTAAAGGTTGATGAGAAGTGATCGACGAGTTGTTTCCAGATGTTTAAATCATCGCCAATTCCGTGAATGAATAACATGCATTGATCTCCCTCCCCGTTCATCTGGAAGGAGATTTCGTTAGCAGCAACGACGACGACTGGCATGTACAAGCAACCTAGTTTTTTCGGATCTTTGAGAAGTCTATTAATTCGTATCTATCGATCGACTCAAATGTATTTCAACATATCGGTTTAACGAGGTGGCACTAATCGAGAATGAGACAAAACACGCCGCGTGGATTCCCGATACATTGATATTTCGTACCGGTGCGGTGAATCGTGCATGAATTTTGTCTACTCGATTCTTGGGTTATTATTGCCATCTTCATTTTCTGTTTGCTTTCAGTCTTCTTTTATCTTGAACCGCAATTAATGATTTCTCTTAGGACATGGTTCGAAAATTTGGTTTAAAACGTCGTTTCCTTCCTTCTCCCTAATTTTTTAAACTTGCGTTTCATAAACTTGATGACCACATGGTACGGAAGAAATGCGACCAGGCCCCTTGTAATCGTAAACGCAAGCGACCCTCTTTCTATATAATCGGAGAAGTTAAAGAATGCCACCTCGTCGAGTAACCTTTATGGGAACCAGACAAAACTGTCCAAAGTCTTGGCCTGAAGCTAAGGCGAATCTGCTATTCGGCCTTGGTTTCGCCTTCATCGTGTTAGCATTAGATGCATTATTTATGACATGGTTGAATTGGCATTCGATACTTTTCCTCGGAATTAGCTTCTCTGTAATTACAATCTTAATTGGTATTGCAATGGTTGTCCAAGGTGTAAAAGTAAAGAATCAAGCAACCGAGGAACGTAATCGGCTCATTAAAGAATTAAGGAAAACAGACAAGCTTCACATTTTTGACACATCTCACATTAATAAAATGGGAACGGCTGAGATCCGCTTAAAAATTGCTAAACTGAAGAAAAAAAATGCTCCAAACAACGATCGGTCTCAAGTTCCTGAACACATTGAGGTTGATAATTCTGCCACCGCTATCAGCGATATACAAATAAATACTCACATAACTTGTCGTTGCCCCAAATGTGGAAATGAATATTCACAAGACACGAAAGTGTCGATCTGTCCATTTTGTGGAGAAACCTTGGGGTAAATTTGTCACATCGGCATCAAAATCTTATTCAAGATCTTTGCGAGAACTGATGACAGGGCCGCACAACCGGCATTGCCTGCTAATGTTTTATAACCTATGATTTTCGGATCATCTTGGCTTTCTTGTTTCGGTACAGCCCGATTGACATCCCGATGATGAAGGTCACGCCGAGACAAGGCAAGCATATGCCAAACGCGATGTCCACCAAGGCGAGAACTGCGAACACGGCCAGCAGCATGCTCCATAAGAGAAGCAACAAGGCCATGAGCCCCCAAAGCCCGACCAAGTGGCGAGTGGTCATGAGCCGCTCCGGCTTGGTCGAGGCATCCGGAAGCACGGTAGGATTGATAGCGTCCGCGAGTGCATCGGGACCTGAGACTCCCAGCACGATGCAAACGATCGCGGCAAAAACCGCGAGCGTGATGATGCCTTGGAACAAGCTACCGGGCTGGGTGGCGACGATCATGACAAGCGTCATCGGAATGATGTTCGGCACAGCCCATATGTAAAGGGCTACCATGTACATGATGATGATGGTAAACCCCACGTTGCCGAAACGAAATGCCTGAATTCTAATGCCTTTTCCTTTCGTTGGAATGGCGACCTTGATAACCACGATCAGGGCAATGCTGGGTGCCAGGACAAGGTCCGGCAGTAGCCCGATCGTGATGTCATTGTAGGTCATTAAAAACGACGTGATGACCGTGATCATGATGAAGAATGCCTTGGATTTCCCGTTCCACGTGAGTAATGGCAGGTTGCTCGGGAAGACGGCGCTGCCGTCATGAGCCGCGCTTTGGAGGATCATTTGCAGGCTCAATATCGGCATCATAAACGACATGAGCGGGTGCCAGAAAAGCACGATTATCATGAACTCCATGATTGCTACCCCCGAGACCAAGCCCCAGCCTGGCCCGGTTGTTCCCAGGAACCCTGACCACAACACCTTCGTGATGGGCGCCTCGTACAGCGCGAAGAGCAACCCCCAGAAATACAAGTGAGGCAGCGTCGTGCGCTTGGTGCGTTGGGCGAGGTTCAAGTAGAACAGCGAGTGAAACGTGTAGAGCGGGAACGTGATCATCAAGCTCCACGCCCCGACCATCCAGAAAGTGGAGGATCCCGCATAGACCTCGCCGTAGAGCATGCTTAGGGACCCAAGCAGGAGGGCCAGCCGAAGCTTTGGCACACGTCGTTCCACGGTTTCCTCCATTATCAACTTTGATCCTTCCTCTCTGCCATCACATTTCTTTTTCTTTGCACCGCCGCCCAGATGTCCTCCTCGGAGACGGGATGAAATTCCGCCACGAAGCTTTTCTTGGCCAGGTCATAAACAGTTTCGTTGATAGGCATGGAAAAACCTACATGGCGTGCAAGAGCGAGCATGTAACCGTTGAGCGACTCCAGTTCCGTGGTTGATTTGCCTCGGAACACGTCTTGTGACATGCTGTTCAAGCCAATTTTTTTCGCGTTCATGTGATAGAATGCGCTCACGAGAGCGCCCGGAATCGATTTTCCCATCTTGATGAATTTCCACGGGGGAATGCCGGCAAGGACGTGTTCCTTGAAACCTGCGAGTTGCAAGAGCTGGATGCCTTCCCAGAACAGTTGCATCGTCAACTTGATGAGAATCCCGAATTTCTTCACGGGACGCTGCTGGAAACCGACGATGGTCATCAGGGCATTCGCGAGGTTCACGACCAGCTTGCAATGCGTTGCATCCGCAAGCCGATTGGTTATCGTGCAATCCAAGCCCGCGTTTAAAACCGAGGCAACCAACTGCATTTCCTCCTGGAGGTCATTGGAGGGGGTGCCGATGATGATATGGCCCTGGGGATCCTGCCAGATCACCCCGGGTTGCTCCCGCCAGGCGTTGTAACACGCAACGCCGTAGATGACCCGTGAAAAATACCTTGGAAGGATTTGTTGATTTTCCACCCCGTTTTCAACGCCCACGATGATTGGTTCACTGGCTCCCAGCTGGTCGCGCAATGCACTTGCCGTCGTGTCAAGATCATAATTTTTCACGGTCAGGATAACAATTGATGGCGTATCGATTTCGTTCAAGCTTTCAATGATTTTCACCGGCACGATAGCGGGCGCCCCGTTCGTGCCCTTCACGCGCGATTCGAGTCCGTGGTTTTTAATGGCCGTGGCGCTTTCACCCCGCGCAAGCAAGTATAGCCTTTCGTGATGCGGTGCTAGCCAGCCCGCGAGGGAAGAACCGATGGCGCCGGCCCCGATGATGACGATAGCAGGTTGCTGTTCCACTTGCGGCCACCTTTTTACTTAACCAGGCGTTTGATCTTATCAAGATTTTTCTTGAATTCAAAAAGAGCAAAGGTTCGTATCGAAACACTGAACAAGAATGGGTATTTCCTGGAATACGTTTCGAGATAGATGATGAGCAAGAAATACAAGTTATAGAATGCACGCCGAACCTGCACCGATCGCTGGTCGAAATCGAGCAAGTCCTTGTATCGGCCAATTACGATGGAATATTGTTTCGGGTTCATGAACATGATTTCCATCAAGGGGTCGCCCCAGAGCGCCCGCTCGTGGTCGATGATGCCGGTGATCCGCGGCGCGTTCGTGTCATGCCCCGTGACGAAGACATTGCCTTCCCAGAGGTCCCAATCCACCAGCCTTGGCTCGGTGACCTCGTCAAAAATGGTTGCAGTGCTCCCCAGTAATTCCTTGACCTTTCCCCACCCGCGTGGTAACTGCACGTGAAATCGAGCATAATCATTCAATATCCAATTCATGAACCGGGAAAAAGCCGCGTACCACGTTTTTTCGACGATACTGGCATCATCTTGCACGACCACGGAACCGAACCATTCACCATGCAAGGAATTCACTTGCATTTGAAACTCTGCGACCTGATATTGCAATGCTTGTCGTGCTTCGTTGGATAACTTGTTCTTGACGAGATTCCATGGTATCCCCGCCAGTTTTTCCATGAAAAAAAAATCCCGGTCGATGATGGCATGGTCGAAGCCGGTCCCGTAGATTTTTGGCACGGGGATCGAGGTTTTCTCGCGAAGCAATTCGGTCGAGGCGATCTCGGTGACCATGGCATTGATCTCGTAGGTATGTACCATAGCCGATGATGGCGGGGCGACTTTCAACACGACTTCGATACCGTGTTCCGGAATGGTCACGAGATAGGCGGTGTTGAACCATCCGCCTGTCAACTCCACGGGACGATCGCACGATGCATCCGGGCCGAATTGCTGCTTCACAAGAGAGTTGATCTGCTCCTCGCTCAGCGGAGCTTTCGTGCGGCTTTTCATGGCGATTCATCCGGCACGTCGACTTGATACGGGATGCCTGTAACCGTTCCTTCGAGCACCTTTTCCCCTTGCTCGTTGAAGCATTCCATGGCGAACACCACGCGGCGACGTTTCCTGTCGACCGACTTTACAGTACCGACGGCCGTGATTTCCTCATCGAAAAACACGGGCTTGAGAAACTTGAACGCCATGTTTTCTGCCAAATAGCCAGGACCAGGAAAGATATCGCCACCAAAATGACATATCATGCCACCAATCAGCAATCCATGCACGATCGGCTTCTTGAATTTCGTCTGTCTCACGAATTCTGACTCATAATGAAAGGGGTTATGATCGCCAGTGAGTTCACCCATTAAATGAGTCTCTTCTGCCGTGAACATGTGCTTGAACGTTCTTGTATCGCCGACCTTGAACTCGTCGATAGTGCGGCCAATTTTCATGGTGATGCGCGATTTTAAATCTCGAGGAAAATGGGAATTCGTGCCACTTTAAGAAATCGGCGGGATGGCAGTTCACGACCATGATCACGGCTTACTTGACGATCGATGATGCTCCATCGCTGGACACCTTGCGAAAGCTCGACGTGCTTGATCAAAATGGCATCACTGCCATCTGGTTCTGCAGGGGCGAGTTCATCGAGCGCTATCCGGACGCTATCGTTGAAATCATCCAGCGCGGGCACGTCGTTGGGAATCATTCGTATAACCATCCATATTTTTCACAACTCCGTCTTGCCAAGTGCGCGGCGCAGATCGATCGCACGGAGCAATTGATTGAAAATGCTTACCAGCAAGCAAGTATCGATCGACCTGTGAAGGTATTTCGATTCCCGTGGGGCGATAAAGGTGCCGGGCATCACCTGGAGGAAGGAATTCCTGGCGACAAGGCAGACCACGTGCAAGCCATTCAAGCGCTCTTGCGTGATAGGAATTTCACCCAACTCACTTTTCCCGGCGTGATTTATCCTTCATATCCTGATTATGACCTGGTTAGCGATGCCGACACGTGGTGGACGTTCGATCCCATGGAATGGGCGCTGATCAGCAAGAAGGTGCGCGAGGGCATCGATAGCGTGGACAAGGTGCTGCAGCGGATCGACGCGTTCTTCACGAAAGCAGCAGAGAGCGACGGTCAATCACGAGCAGAAATCGTCGTGGTCCATGATTTCGACGCGACCGCTGGCACGTTCCTTCCCATGCTGGAACGGATGCAAGAAAACGGCGTGGAATTCGCAGCTGCAACTATCTCCTGAAGGTGCACGTGAACATCAGTTAAAATTTTCGAAGAATTAAATTGTACATAAAAAAATCGTTATAAATGGTTAAAAAAAGCAAGCATTACTTCCTGAAACTTTTCAAGAGCAAATGCTCTGGAATTCCTTGATGCGAGATCGCAAGGTGACCTCGGTGATGAGGCAACCGCATGCGACGGCTTTTTGTGCCTTGGTTTCGCCTGTTTGCTTGCACGCGAGGTAGATCGCCGCGGCAATCATGCCCTTGGGATCCTTTCCCGCGGTGTTCGTGCTCGCTTCGAAGTCCGAAAGTATTTTTTCTGCGATCATCGTCGATTCCTGCGTGATAGCCAGCGTGCTCGCGTAGCGCGGGAGCAATGCAGTCGCGTTGATCCGGGGCACCTTGATCCCGAGCTCGCCGATCAATACCCGGTAGCAAATCCTGATGTCCCGGTCTGTCGTCGTTGGCATCTCGGCATAGATCTCGTTTACTGACCGCGGGATCTTGTTCATGCGGCAAGCGAGGTACACGCAAGCTCCGACGAAGCCGTTGATCGATCGCCCGCGCAGGACATTCAATTTTTGGACTTTCTTGTAGAATGTGGCCGCGGTTTCAGCGACGATGCGAGGCAAGGAAAGATTCGTGCAGATGCGCTTGATCTCGTTCACCGCGATGAGGAGATTCTTCTTATCCCAGGAAAGTCGAGAATTCCACTTGACCGCGCGTTTCAATTCCGAGCTGGAATTCTTATCCGTGGTCTTGATCACCGTCGTCCAGCTGATATCCGAAAGCGCGGATATCGGACTACCGTTATGCTTGCGATTCTCGACTTCCTCTGCGGTAAAGGCGCGCCGTTCCTGGCTGAAATCAAACGATTCATCCTCAACGACGGTGCCACATTCCGAGCATATCAATTCACCACGATGGGGATCTTCGATAAGCGCATGACCACCACACTCCGGGCAGGTCAGGTTATCGAGGCTTGGTTGTTTGGTTATGATTGATTCATGCACGACTTGTTGCGCGTTCATTTTCGTTCACGGTAGTCGATTTGTATCTGTTGTTTATACTTCGCCTTGCCGACCTAAGGGACTGTGGTCGCGGTAGCATTGATAGTCTAGGTTTTGTATGTGACAACTTATATCCAAGCATCAAATCCTTAAACATGGATTTAAATCCTTTCAAGCATCGTCTGGGATCAATGTGAAACCTAAACCTAGGTTACGGCCTCACAAGGGAACACGGCGATAGGTATCCGTTACCACGCATTATTCATCCCCCCCAGCAATATAACGCTTGTAGACTCCATTTATTATCAAGGGACTAGACACGATTTTCGGTGCCGCTCGAGGGAAAAAATTCAGCTCGCTCCCGTGGGTGCCTCCCAGGAAAAAACAGCGGCTTGTTGAGGGAGTTATCGAGAGAGGAGAGGGAGTTTTAGGGAGAGTAATGAATTGGAACTGGTTTAGGCGGCATTATTCTCACGGGATGGAGCTCATGATCTAAAAATCGGCACCATGACTATTGAATGGATATCATCCAAAAGTGGTCAATTATTTAAAAAAGCCGCGAACACGATCAATCTTATATGAAATTCGAGTGCAATGGCTGCGCGACGCCGTGTTGTGCATTGCGAGATGGTGAGGAAGAGAAAAAGATAATGCTGTTTCCCGAGGAAGTGGAATTTTTGGAAGCGCTAGCCATTGCATTAGACAAAGAACATTTCGCGGTTATCGAGGATCTGGTTTTTCCGGATACCTTGAACAAGAAAATTCTTGTCGGTGCATATCGACTCTACTTGGAAATGCATCCGATGCTTTCTTGCGATTTCATGCACCAGGACACCCATTATTGTCAGATTCACGAGATCCTTGGCATGGAACAGAAGCCGCTCGTTTGCAAAGCATATCCGATCGCGATCAAGACCATCGATGCGAATACCAAGGAATATTTTCTCGACACGGGTTGCCCGTTCATCGAGGAGCACGTGGAGGCATACATGAACATGAAGGAAATGACCACCGTTCCCGAGATCGAGGCATTCTTGCGGGACAATTTTCCCGACGAGTTTCTTGCCGCAAACCAAATCGTTAATAGATTAGCCTGGATACCTCTCCGTTTGCGCCAATTGGAACAAGAGGGAAAGATTCACGTTCCGGACGAATTTAGCGGGGAGGAATGGGCTGATGCATTGACGAATTGGGAACGAGTGGACCTGATGCCAGAAATCGAGGAATAAACCGTCAACATACGCGGGGTATCGGTTCCCCGAGCGGGGCATTCAAGATTCTCGTGCCCCCGATCGTGGTCTTCAGGAGAACTTTTCCTGGTCTTTCCGATTTTGCACGGCCAATTACCACGGCGTCCTTTGCTTCTGGTAAATGTCGCAATAAATCTACGAGGGCCTCGCCATTACCTTCCGGGCACGTGACGAGGGCTCGTCCTTCCGAAGCTAGCTCGTAGGGACTCAATCCAAGCATTTCGCATGCCGAGATCGTCGCTTGCTGGAATGGCACGCGTTCCTCGTCGATCCAGAGACTAACTCCTGATTTGCTTGCAAGCTCGTTTAATGCCATCGCTAGACCGCCTCGTGTCGGGTCTTTCATCGCGTGTGGTGAAAATTGGCGGATGATCCCCACTTCTGGAATGAGCACGTGCACGTCCGATTGCAATTCGGTATCGAAGGAGAGACCCTGTCGGCAAGCAAGCAATGCAGTCCCGTGATCGCCGAGCGTGCCCGTCACGACGATATCGTCACCGGCCTGAACGCCAGAATCAACCACGATATCCTTCTTTCGAGCAAATCCGATACCGGTTGTTGCACTGATGACACCTTTCAGCGTGCCCCGCGGCATGACCTTGGTGTCACCGCCGATGATCGCGATGCCCGCGTCGTTGGCCGTGGTGACGAACGAATCGTTGATGGCCTTGAGCTCCGCGATTGGAAATCCTTCCTCGATGATCAGCGCGTTCGTGATCGCCACCGGATCGGCGTTCATCATGAGCACGTCATTGGCCGTGCCGGAAACGGCGAGCTTGCCAAGATCACCTCCCGGAAACACCAAGGGGTGGACCGTGTGGCCATCCGTCGATACCACGACGTCGATATCCGTGCCGCGAACGGGGATCGTGGCGCCATCATCCATCTCGAGAAGCCCGATGCCATCGGCGACGTTTTTTTTCAACACGTTCTTGACAAGAAAGTCGATCAGCGATTGTGTCACGAGGCCACCCGCCCCGTGTGATAACGTGATGGTGTCTCCTTCCTTGATTTTCATCTCATCGTGGATATGTTCATTCGTCATCATGTCCATCTCGAACCATGCTAGGCATTGTGGAACGCGTTCCTTCATGGTGGCGTGGTTAAAACGTGCATTGATAGGCAACATCGAATATTTAAAACGTGCGGACATCCGTAATATATCCAACGGTCATCGCATTTTCGAATCGTGCATCAATCGTGTCCTTGATGACCCGACGATTAACCCGGAAATGTTCATCATGGCAAATCGAGATTCTCCTTTTTCCAGGAAAAACATCTTTGTAAGCATTTTGTGTCTCGGAAGCGCCGCTGCCGTGCCCGTGGTGCTCACGTGGGCGATAGTTGATTTATTTTACACGTTATTTCTCGTGAACATAGCACTAACTATCGTGATATGGGCAATTTACGGGCTCTTGTGGATTCTTAGCTTGAACCTGGCATATCGGGTTATTGCTGGCATGCGAAAGGGAAAGTTTGGAACGGTCCCGGTTCGTAAGAAATATGTTGCCATATCACTAATGTTCCTGGTCGGAGCGATATCCCCCATCGTCGTGTTTGGTATGCCTTCATGGATACCGGAAGACATGTACCCGCATTTATCTTTCACGGGAAACCCGGCGACTTCGATGACGCTCACGTGGTATTCGGCAAGCCCCTACGTGGGACAAGTAACGTATGGCACGAGCCCCACCAACCTGAACTTCACCTTGACCGATCCCGGCTCGACTAACTCGCACGTGTTCAATTTCACAAATCTCACCCCGAATACGCGGTATTACTATTCCATCAAGCAATTTGGCAACACGTGGAGTTTCAAGACTGCATCTAACCAGCAAAACCACCTGAAATTCCTGGCGTTCTCGGACGTTCATAGCATGTTTTACCCGCCCATGGTGCCTGCCATGCAAGCCGCCAATCCAGATTTCATGATTGCCGACGGCGATCTTGCTGATTATGGTTATTCGAACGAGAATTGGCAAGCCTTCTTCAACTTGCTCTCTCCTCTCGCGACCAATTACTCGCTCATGACATCCATTGGCAACCACGATACCATGGTCGTTGGCGAGCAAAACTACCTGAAATATTTAACGATGCCGACGAATTCATCAGGAACCGGGCGCTACTATCATTTCAAGTACAATTCCGTGGATTTCTTCTGCCTCGAATGCGACTGGGGGTTGGATTCGTTTGATAATACCCAGTGGAATTGGTTCCAGAATGAGATGGCACATGTCCCGTCGAGTGACTGGATAATCGTCTACGAGCATTGCGTGCAAATCTCTTCTGGCAGTTATAACAATGGGACAGGCAGTCAGCCCCTCCTCAAGTCCTCCTACACGGCTGGAAATATCATGGATTTCTTCCATGACTACTTCGTGAGCCACCACGTGAACCTGGTCATCTCGGGTCATGATCATCACTTCGAAATCTCGAACTGGGGTGGTGTTGTCTACGCGATCGTGGGCACGGCAAACACGAGGCTCGACGACCGGTCAGCTACCGTGAACAAGGATTCGATCAACTATGTCACGGGGCACTCAGGGTTCACGGAAGTTCAGATCAATGGTGGCGTGTGCACGTTGATAGGGCATCTGTATTATGATAATAACAATACTGCAATGGCGCCGGTCGTGTACTCGTTCATAAAATGACCAACTAAGAAAAACACTTGTTTTTTTATTTTATCTATCTCCTTTTATGATCAGGTTTTCCCAGCATACCCGTTGGTATCTGCTTAATGCTAAGAGAGTGATGTTGATTAATGATTATGAAATGAATGAATAAAATGATAATTTAATACGTTACTTTCACAAAAATGAGCAGTCCTACGATCATTATAGCAGGGGTCAATGCGTAATATATATCCAGCAAGGATCCAACAGTATAGCCTGCTTCTAGCGGAAACCACGTGGCTGCTTTGATGACAAGTGATTCGCCATCAATGGCGGAACCGACTCCCATCAAGGCGATGGCGACGATGATCAAGATTGCATTCCGGCGGAGTGTTGCCGTTCCCTTCACAGCAAGATAAAGATACAAAATCACGATGACCGCAATTAAGACGGGAGAAAGGATATCTGACAACAAAAGAGCAAATTGTTGGCCGAGGTATTCCGCGATTTCCAACCACGGATGCGGTAGGATGGACAAGGCCGCTGCAGTTTGGGTCATTGCAACTATAGTTAAGCCATAAATGCAGATCATGATGCAACCGATGATGGTAAAGACTCTATGCAGCCTGGTTATCAAATATTTTTCCACGACGTAAATGATGCTCGTCATGCCAATCGCTGCAAATATATACCCGAAAATAACAAAAAAATCATAACTTCCGCGGAAAGTGGGCGATCCGTGTGCCATGCCGTTTGCCCATGTCTCGCTCGGAAACCAGATTGCGATAATGAAAAAAATCCTGGTCAACGCAAAGAACCACATGAAAAGTGCATAGCCAACCTTGATTTTTCTGTGCGTTTCTAGCTCGTCCTTTTTTTTCACCAGTAAAAAGATACCAGCCACGTAAAATGCAATTATGCAGGCCATTTCGACCCAGAAGTTAACGCCATGGTAATAAATCGGGGGCGTTCCAGCAGGAATAGACAATATCGTAGGGTTCACCATGTAATTAATGTAAAATTGAAAACTGCGCTATCAATATCGTTCGTTTGTGCCTATTAAAATATTCTTCAACGCCTCCGATCAAAAAAGAAGAAAATGGAATCAACTTCAAGGTTCTGAGGTATTCACGTTCCACAATTTCAAGATATCGGCGGCAATCGTCGTACATCTCCTTGCTGAATTGCATCCATGGTTTCTAGAGCATTAATTTTAACTCCTTTTCTTTGGCCAGCAGTTGTTTCAGATCACTAGCATCGGTTTCCGATCCCGGATACTTTCCTTCCGTGGATTTTTCGAGGAATTCGTTTGCGTCAGAGATATTCCATTTTTCCAAAATTTTAAACTGATTTTCTTGCACTTGGTCCAACTGATACTTGATCAAGTCCACTTTTACTTCAAATTGATTCCATGCCTTTCGGAACACTAATTTTGATACCACGAATGCCAGTGCGAACCCGGCGATGACATCGGCAATGAAATGCTGCTTCACGAATAATGTTGACAGCATCACACCAATGGCTGCAACAACAGCGAAGATCGCCATGAACGTGCGGATTTTCATGCGCTTCAGCCGGGCATACCGGTACCATACATAAGCAACTGCAGTCACAGTTGCAGAATGTAAACTCGGAAAATCGTTGAACGATGAATCGATCGTGAAATACTGGAGCATAATGCCAGCCCAGTAATTGTATGGCCCCCGAGGAACGATAGAAGCTCGATAGATATTTGTTGATACAGGAAACACGATAAATACGACTAAAGCAATTGCACCTATTATAACAAGCGCCAACCCCAGCGCAATTCCTTTTTCATAAGCAAAGAAAGCAAAATAAACCATCGTGAACACGAGAATGCCATAGTAGACGAAAATGTAAAAAATTGCCATCTCTGGTACGTATGGGATTGTATCATCCAATCCACCAAACCACCCGTCCAGGTGAAATCCAGTCCCTTCAGTATGGAGCCCTCCGGTCCACTCGTAACCTAGCAAGATCACGCCACCCAAGAACAAGAACAGCATAAGGATGATGTTGCAAATCCAGTACGTGGCTCGTTTACTCCATTTTGTTGACTCTTTATGGAAAAAAAGCCGTTCGACACATTTTTGGAAGCTATCGAGAATGTGCATTTTGATCACGATACCATGGTATTACAAAAATATTGTCGCTATTTTTTTAATTTAGAGAGTATAAAAAAAAGATCATCATTCTTTCATGTTTTCAATAGCAATTGCTTCAGATTCCGTGTATCAATAAATCATTATCATTACAACCAAGAAAAAGGGATTAAAGAATAAAGAATATCAATTAATTTTCCTTTGTCGCACCTTCAGCGATCGCCGCATGGGCTGCTGCCACGCGTGCGACGATCACGCGGAACGGGGAGCAAGACACGTAATCGAGAGCCATTTTCTGCAAGAACATGATGCTCTGGGGGTCTCCGCCAGCTTCACCGCAAATGCCGACATCCAAGTTAGGACGTGCCGCTTTGCCTTCCTCGATTGACATCTTGATCAATCGGCCAACGCCTTCAGTATCGAGATGCTCGAACGGGTTATCTTCCATGATTGGAGGCTTGAACTCGTTGATATACTTTAGCAAGAACTTGCCCTCGACGTCATCCCTGCTGAACGCCCACGTTGCTTGCGTGAGATCGTTCGTGCCGAATGAGAAGAATTCCGCGTGCTCCGCGATCTTGCCAGACGTGAGACATGCTCGTGGCACCTCGATCATGGTGCCCCACAGGATCGGGTTCTTGGTCTCGTATCCCCCGAGCGTGGTTTCGACCTCGGGCTTGAGAATACGAACCAGGCGCGTGAACTCGTTCACGTGAGCGAGGAGGGGTAACATGATTTCGAGTTTTACCTCGATGCCTTCCTGCTCACATTCCATCAATGCTTCAACAAGCGCTTGAACTTGCATCTTGTAGATCTCGGGATTCGTGTTACCAAGCCGGACGCCCCGGTGGCCCATCATCGAGTTTTCTTCCCTGAGTTCCTCGTATTTCTTGATCCACAACTCGAGCTCGTTGTACCGCTCGGAATCCGTTTCACCTTTCACGCGAAGTTCCGTGTATTCCACGAGCATGTTCTTGTAATTGGGTAAGAACTCGTGCAGTGGCGGATCCAGTAACCGAACCGTGACTGGTTTACCATCCATCACCTTGAAGATGTCGATGTAGTCAGCTTTTTGAAGGGGTTTTAGCTCGTTCAAAGCAGCCTCACGTTCCTCCATGGTCTCGGCCTTGATCATGGCTTGGACTTTCGGGAGCCGGTCTGCTGCGTTGAACATTCGTTCCGTGCGGCATAGGCCTATACCTTCGGCACCGTTCTTGAGTGCATCGGCAGCCATCTTAGGCGTGTCTGCATTCGCGCGCACGCCCATGGTGCGATATTTATCACAAAGTGCCAGGTAATCGGCGAAATCACCACCAATTTCCGGATCGACCACTTCGACCGGTCCAACATAGACGTTGCCGGTTAACCCATCGATAGAAATGACATCCCCTGCATTGAACAGAATTTCGCCACCTTTCTTGACGAGATTCGCGTCCTCGTCGACCTCGAGCTCGCCTGCACCGACGATAGCCGGAAGCCCAATGCCGCGAGCAACCACGGCAGCGTGGCATGTTTTACCACCACGGGACGTGAGCACTCCGACGGAAGCAACCATCCCCGGGTAATCCTCGGGTTTTGTCTCCTTGCGTACAAGGATGACCTTCTTTTTTGCGTTCTTCGCTTCTATAGCATCTTCCTTGTTAAACACGGCTTCTCCAGAAACGGCGCCGGGAGACGCGTTGAAACCTTGCGTCACTGGCTTTTTCGTTTCATCAGGACTAATGCGCTTGTACAAGAGCTCGTCCACCTTTGCGGGCTCCACGCGAGTCACCGCGGTTTTCTCGTCGATAACGCCTTCGCGAAGCATGTCCATGGCGATCTTCACGGCGGATTGAGCGCTCCGCTTGCCACTCCGAGTTTGCAGGAAGTAAAGTTTACCATCTTGCACAGTGAATTCGCAATCTTGCATGTCCTTGAAGCTGTCCTCGAGTTTCTGGGCAAGCTCGGCAATCTGTGAATAAAGATCTGGATTGCTGGTTTCGAGGTCCTCGATCGGGGTTGGCGTTCGGACACCTGCGACAACGTCCTCTCCCTGGGCATTTTCCAGGAAATCGCCAATGAGCTTCTTCTCGCCGGTATTGAAATCCCGCGTGAAAAGCACTCCTGTTCCGGAATTCTCGTTAAAATTACCGAAAACCATTTGTTGCACGTTCACGGCAGTGCCATAATTGGGGATCTTGTTATTTTTTCGATACGTGATTGCTCGTTCGCTATCCCACGACTTGAACACGGCGTTGATAGCGGCAGATAATTGCGAGAATGGTTCTTGAGGGAAATCCTCACCAATGAGCTCCCTGTATTTTTCCAGGTACTGCTCCGACATGGCCTTGAGATCGTCGGCGTCGAGCTCGATATCTTTCTGGACACCTTTTTCCTCCTTCATGGCTTCTAGGATTTTATCGAACGGTTCGCGTCCCGTGCCCATCACGATGTCGGAATAGGACATGATAAATCGCCGCCACGAGTCCCACGCAAAGCGATCGTTTCTTATTGCCATTTCCTCCACGATTTCTTGATTCATGCCGAGATTGAGCACCGTGTCCATCATGCCAGGCATCGACTCAGGAGCACCGCTCCGAACCGACACCAGGAGCGGGTTCTTGGCATCACCGAATTTCTTGCCGCTGATTTCCTCTAGATTTGCGATACCTTCATCAACTTGCTTTTCAAGGCCGTCAGGCCAGCCGGTCCTTGCTGCCGTGCTAAGCTTGCACGGGATGGTGAAGCCTGGTGGAACAGGAAGGCCCATCGTCGTCATTTGAGCAAGTCCCGCGCCTTTTCCACCCAGTAACAGCTTCAATTCCTTGAAGGATTCCTCTTCATGAGGATCGGAAAACATGTAAACCATTTTTTCTACCAAATTATTCCACCTATCGATACGCGGTTTCGTATCCGTTTAAACAAATCGTGCAATGGTTTTATCAAGGTTGCACTTGCTAAGCAAAGTTATTTTCGATTTAAACTATTTGGTTTACAAAAACAAACACGCGATGCGCGAAAAAGAAAAGAAATAAACAAGAACAGTAATTCGCGGGATAATTTAAAGCCATCTTCATTCCAGGATGCGCAAGTAAACCTTCCCGTCGATTCCTTGGGGTTTGATGTTCGTTTGCAACATATTCTGGGCGATACCATAATAAACCAGTTCCACTTGGTTCGATTCCCCTGGCTTTATTGCATCTGTCACATCAGCGGTCCAGTTCCACCACAACACATCGACCAAGGCACCATTAATGCGAACCTCCACGCAATCCGTTGTTCCATCGATCACCAGCATGACTTTCTTTCCTTCCGCGTCTGCTGGAACATCCACGGATTGCATGTAGGAAAACCCGCCATGGTATCGCGGGAATCCTTGCGGCACGAGGTCACCCAATGACACGGAATCCCTGACTTTTTTGAGAGTTGGGATAGGCTCGTCATCGGCTTCGAAATCGCCGATCAAGCGCCAAGGATCCGTCACTATATGGAAGGTACCATGCCCGCCCGTCGTGCAAGTCATCTTGATAACATTATTCCCCTCGACAAGATGCTTGGAAATGTCAGCCACGATCCAGTAAGCATCGAGATATTCGCGGTTAAAGTCAAATGACAACGGCACTGCTCTGTCGTTCACGAACAACAGCAGATTCGACGGTAATCTGAAGTGAGCGCGGTCGCCACCGATGGGCATATCGGTGGTCGTCTTGCACCAGCCGTAATCCCCGACAATGCCCTCGATAACGACTTTAACAGGTTTGATGGCTTCGAGGTCTTCCACGGTAAACCGGTGCCAGAACTCGCGGGATTGCCGGTAACCCCAAGCCTTTCCGGCCTCGACCCTATACGATGAGTGCCAGTCCTGGTACAGCATGGCCCCGTTTGGCGCGTTGACCTTGCAATTCCACGTGTCCCCAAGATCGATGGTTTGCATAACATTTTCAAGGTTTTCTCCACCAATTACAGCGCACGATTCTCGTTCGTCGCCTGGTACTACCGAGTATAAGTAGGATTGATTGGGCAAAAAATCAAGCACGAGGGACGTTTTTCCATTTTCCACACTAAAAGAATCGACCGGGGTAATGGCACCAGTCAACGTGTTCCATGAGTCGACCGCTGCTGCGTTCATGCCGAACACGACCTTCACCGCCTTGTATGATGCATCCCGTCCCGTGTTAGCCAGGAAAAAGAATTCCCTGCCTTCAATGGTCTTGTGTTTCACCTGGACGTAGGCAGCGTGCGATGAATTGCCTTCGTCTTTCCACGCGCACACGCGCCGATTCTCGATAGGGAGTAACTTGCGGCAGCTCGTCTCGAACAAGGGATAATACGCGCCCTGGTAGGGCGGTTTGTTTGGGCCCTTGATCAAGATCGCGTGGCCACCTGCATCGTTCAAATTTTCGACGGCTTCGAAATCAGTGATGCTTCCTGCCTTGATCTCGGCAGCTAATGACTTCGGATCGATACCAAAGACTTGCTCGAAGATGCTGTTAACCTCGTCCGACTCGCCCGTGTTTTCTTCCTTGTAGGGCAAGCTATAACTTGCGAGGATCTTGCCTCCCGCGTCGTAGAATTGCTTCACGAGCCGGGCAAATTCGATGTTTATACACGTCGTAGCCCCGAGAAGCAAAATCTTGAAAGCTTCGTCCTTGATTCGCAGGTGATTTCCTTCGATCGTGCCACCGCGGATCATTTCCTCGTTAGCAAATTCGTAATCGAGCTGCTGGCGGAAGATGCAGTCGGCATTGTGAGTTATATATTGCCCGATGGATTCGGCCATCTGCGACGTGGAGGGCATCATTTCAGCGTGGAATGATTTTGCAGGATAGAGCATGAGAATGTCCGCATTGAGTGTGCCAGAATGTGCGTTCAACAGTGCGCACAGCCTGCCGCAATGATCAGCCAATTTTTTCCAATGTTGATAATAGGGTTGATAATTAAACGCGGCGGGATGGTCACCCTTACGATATCCATCCTCGGAAATGTTGAAGCTGTGGGGCACGAACAAGTCGCAACCCGTGAGGATCAAGAAATCGGTCACGCGCTTGGCACTGGCCATCGTGATATCCCATGATGACGTGCCGAATGCTTCGACGAGCACCCTCGGTTTACCAAGCAAGTGCGCGGCGGAACTGGCGAGCTTGCTCGCCGTGACCATCTCATTTGACATGCCGGTATAGGGGTTCTTTTCAAGGTTCCAGATATCCTCGATATGGTCAGGCCGCACCTCTTCCGTGAGCTGGTCGACGCCGCCATAATGAAAATACTCGAATACCTTGAAGAAATCGCCGTGATTATGGATGTTCGACGGGAACGATCCTTCTGAATTTACGTGACCAGTAGCGCGCCAGTTGTACTTGTCACAACACTCGTATATCTGCTTGTAAAACGCGTTCACGTACATGTCGATGGCGGTCGCCCAGTAATTGCAACGATGCTTGGCCGAAACAGCACCGGTCTCACGAACCATGGATATCAAGATGCTCGTGAACGGGTACCCGTGCATTTCCTCGAAACGCATGGGCATGTCTGGCGAAAATGTGAACCATGGCATGAAGGTTATCTTTCCGATGTCCATGTGTATCATGCTCGGCTCGTCGGTGAAGATGCCCGGCACGATGGTGCCGAGATAGTCCTTCTTGCCACGCTCGACGAACCAGTTGGCATATTTCTCGTGCGTGAATTCGATGAATTCCTTCACCGTCTCCTTGCGAAGTGGGTCAATATACCCGTTCAAGTTGGCATCGTAGGGATTCACGAGAATACAAAAGAAGAGAACGCTCCATTCTCCCTCGGGAACATTCCACGTGAACGTGTCGCCATTCACGCAACCAGTTACATCTTGTTGCTGGTCGATGACGGCCGAGAAATCAGGATAATTTTCGGGATTCGGCACCGCGACGGCGGCTAGAAATTCCGTTTCCGGCGCGAGCGCGTGGAAATCGAGACCGTAGTCCACTGTTTTTGGGCCTTTAAAGGTCTCTTCATCGAAAAGGGCAACAAATTTACCCCGATTTTCTTTCTTGTATGGTCCCGTGATGTAACCCCCGGCAGGGCCAGATGGCCAATTATCTTCATCATATAAAAAGCATGGCATGTCCAATTCCTTGCATTTGTCGGCAGCTGCTTCCACCGCCTCCAGCCAGCGACGACCCATGTAAGGCGTGAGCCGTCCATGACGAGGATGGATGAACTCGCCACCAATGCCGTGATCGTGATGGTCTTGGACCTGCCGGACGATTTCCTTCTCCACCATTTCATGATTCCAGAACCAGAAGGGCATCATGCGAAACTCGTTCGGCGGGTCCTTGAAATTCTCCTCGAGGGAGCCATGTTCCTCTTCCATTTGCACCATGATGCATCGTACTCCATAGGTGCAAAAGCGCAAAAAAAGGTATAGTGCAAAAAAAGAGTACCTAAGGACACATTGCGGCTCAAATTTCCAATTATCGGCGCCACATTGCATGCACGGTAATGATGATCACAGAGCCAGCAAGCAGTGATAACAATATATGCAAGTTATAAGCCTAGAACGGCTTATACGCGAACCGCATGTGGCTGCCGAGAAGTTTCGGGATGAGTGGCCTCAAAAAGTTGAGCCATTTGAGATTCTGGCGATATTGTTCATCCTTGGCAACGTAAAAAATGATGCCGTTCACCGCGTGCTCGTCTTCTTTCCACATGATAGCTTTCCAGACGGCATCGCCTGGGGTTTCGTTGAATTTTTTGCCAATAAACACGTAAATTTGGCTCAGCACGTTGTTGTACAGTTGCATGCGCATGGCTGATTGGTTTTCCTTGATATTCTGGACACCCCCGGGATCCGGCGTTACGTAGGGGCTGATCCAAACATTTTCCGCGGAAAACGAGTTCTTGAGGATATTGCGAAGCTTGTCCCAGGTTAGGCCGTTTCCATTGCCATTGCCCCCGTTATTGCGAAGGATGGCTTCGAGCTTATCCTCGAAATCCTTGCGCGCTTTTTTCCAGCCTCCAGGGATCGGTTTTTGCTGATCTTTCGAGTATTGCCAAAAGTTCAGCCCGTTCTTGACGTATTGTTCACGCCCCTGGGGGTTTTTCCTCGCCCAGTTGAGCAGGATGAAATAGCGCTTTTTGTATCCCCTGTCTTTCTCCTCGGTCGGAAATCGCAGGCCTTTTGAATGGATGCCGAGTCTTTCGATGGCAGCGACGTATTCTTCTTCCACTGCATCCTGGAGCTTGCCCTCGACCTTGAGAGGTTCGTGCGTGATATTGGCATCATCAAGCGCCTGTCGTGCCTTATCGAAGATGGAACCGCTGCATATCATGACGACTTCATCTTCCTTGATGTTCATGGCTAACAAGCCGCGCATGACCGCTTTTGCACATTCTTCTTGCGGCAATTCCTTGTAATAGCGCGGTGCTTGATATGCATCGAGCGGAATCCATTCAAAATGAAGCTGGTCGGTTTCGCGGCGATAAAATCCAATCACGGCACCGAGCAAGGGGTCACCCGTGCCAGCGTCGTCGATTTCAATGGTCATCTTTCAACTACAAAAATCATTTATTATGAAACAAAAGAGATTCGGGGGATTTATCCTTTTTTCTTCGTTTTTCTTGAAAAGCCCGCACGAAAATTCCATGACGGGAACGGATGACAAAAATCCAGGCAAAGCGACCGTGTCAATCGCGTAATTTTCTCGAAGCATCGTAGATCCGGGAAGCAACCACGTCGAGGCGATCCTCGTCCCAATCCTTGATCAACGTGTAAAACTGGTTGTTGAGGGGCACTTTCCACTTGTCGGGAACGTTCTCCGGTCCTAAAATCGTCCCGAGAATTGCTCCAACGTTCCCACAATTGCAGTCCGCATCGAGACCGCAGTCCGCGCAAATTTCCAGGCTTTTCGAGAAGTTACCTCGCCCGTGGAGCAATGCAAGCATGAGAATACCCGCGTTTGGCAAGACGTGGATGTGAAACAACTTGCGGAGCGTGTCCTGGCGAGCGGCGTCCGCTTCGGTGCAAAGTGATTCCAGTAGCTCGCCATATGCGAACTCGCGAAAATCGAGAAAATTTTGTTCCCAATTCTCAGGTTCATCGTGATACAAGGACTCGATCCTCGCGATCGTCCTTGCATACATGCTATCCATCGGGATTGCAATTTTGCTCTTCTCGATCACTTTCAACAGCTCGGAGAATTTGACATTGCCTTCCATTGAAGCGCTGCTCGGCACGGCGAACGCATTCGATATCAAGGCCGCCACGAAGAGTTCTCCCAGGATGCCTTCACGAGCATGGCTCACCTCGGCATCGATCCTTGCAAGTGTAATCGCGGCATCTAGTTCCGCGGGATGCATCCAGCCTGGCATCTCCGCTCGCATCTGTGCCCCGATGAAATCATGATAGGGGTTGCCTTCAACCAGGTCCTCGCCAAATAGGAAAATGCCTTGTTTAAAGCGGTCAATGGCCACTCTTTCCGCCGTGAACGTGAAATTGGGCGGGATCAAGTCAAGCCATTTTCTTGCTATGTCCTTCGTCGTTAATTCATTACCCCTTTCTTCGAGGGTCATCAACAAGACGATCTCGAACATTTCATCATCATTGGGAATTCCGATGATAAAGCCGCGATCGTCTGGCTTGAAACCGACGTAATGATCTATGGTACCATGCATCGCCTTGATATCCTCGTATTTCCTGCCTTCCACGACAGAACCTATCGTGCTACCAATAACGCGCCCCAGAAATCCACCGTAAATGCGATGCGAAATGATATTTTCATCGATCTTCATGATGATCTTCATTTTTCTATTGGATCGGGGGAATAGAAGTATCAAATGGAACGAAATATTAGATATAGTAATTGCTTATTCGTTGATCTTCGTGAAAAATGTAATCATCGGTGCGGGGCCTGCCGGGCTCAGCGCGGCATATAACCTTGCCAAGCATGATATCACCCCGATCGTGATCGAGAAGGCGGATCACATTGGCGGCTTGGCAAAAACGTTGGAATTTGACTACGATGGTGAAACATACAAGACAGATACCGGTCCGCATCGATTCTTTTCGCTGAATCCCGCGTTATACAAGATGATCGAAGAATTGCTTGGCACTGATTGGGTCGTCATTAATCGTCTCACGAGACAGTTGATCGATGGAAAATATTTTAATTACCCCGTGGATATCGTTCAAGCCATCCGGAACGTGAATCCCTTCGTTGCGATTAAGATGATTCTTGATTTTCTCAACGCGACGGCACGGAAGATATTGGTGAATCCACGCTTAACGACATTCGAGGACTTTGTTGTCTTGAATTTCGGTCGCCGCCTCGCGGAATTCAACATGATCAACTACACCGAAAAGATTTGGGGCATACCTTGCACACAAATCGCTGCATCGTGGGCCGCCCAGCGAATCAAGGGCATGAACGCGTTCGACATCGTCAAGAAAGCGATGATCAAGGGTGGCGGGCCACGATCAATGATCGATTCCTTCTATTATCCGAAAAAAGGTATAGAGGAAATCTATGACAAGATGGCTGAATTCGCCGCGTCAAGAGGAACGAGCATAGAAAAAAGCGTCAAGGTAACGAAAATCCTTCACGATGATCGCAAGATCACGAGCATTGAATACGAGCAATCGGGAGACGTCGTGAACGAGGACGTGGAAAATTTAATCTCATCGATGCCCATCACGGAGCTCGTCCAAGTACTCGACCCGGAAGCACCATCGAACGTGATCAAGGCAGCCAAGAGTTTGGGATACCGGGACCAGATCTATGTTTTTCTCATCATCGACAAGCCACACATCACGAAGGACACGTGGCTCTACTTTCCAACAACGCCGCCAACCTTCGGCCGTGCAATGGAGCCGAAAAATTGGTATCCAGACATGGCACCCGAGAAGCGATCATCATTACTCGTCGAATATTTCGTGTTCGAGGGCGACAAGATGTGGATCATGGACGACAATCAGCTCATCAAGAAGACCGTTCAGGAGCTTGAATGGCTTGGATTCGTGAAGCCTCAAGAATTCTTGAAGGGTTGGGTAATGCGCATTTCCAAGGCTTATCCCATGTGGGACTTGACGTACAAGACGCGCCTCGACGTGCTCAAGAATTACCTCAAGAACTTCGAGAACTTGTATTGTATTGGTCGTAACGGGCGTTATTTTTACAATAACCAAGACCATAGCATCGAGACCGGCCTTCTTGCGGCACAATCGATCATCGATGGCAAGAAGTATGATCTCGAGAATATCGGGATGGAAAACACGTATTTCGAATCGGGCATGCTTTACCGGAGCGGGAAGGCCTAACCACAGAGATGTTGCCATGAACAAGGATACCACGATCACCAGCCCGAAAAAAATCATCATCAAGAGCTTCTCATATGAAGATCCAGTCGCATACATCGAGCACATCGACACACCCAGCCATCAAGTAAAATTCACTGAAAAATTATCTGTCTCTCATATTAATTCTGAAATTGTCCAGAGACTTGGAAAAATGGTTCGCGATCGCGGCCTTCACTTTGTCGTGTTCTCGGGTTCCTGGTGCAAGGATTGCCAGGAAATCATTCCCATCCTTGCAAAAATCAATCAAGTCACCAGAATTCCCATGAAAATCGTAGCGGGCGCGAAACTCAATCTCATGAACTCTCCAAAATGGGGTCCACCATCGCCGCCTGAGATGAACGAGTTCAACATTGAAAAAATTCCGGCGATCTTGATCCTTGACACGGGAAACCACGAGCTTGCGCGTTTTTATGAAAGGCCACCGCCTGGAAAATCCCTGGAACATGTCCTGCTTGATCTCGTTACGGGAATAGTGAAGTCTTGACCAGGTAATCAACCGCTGGTATCTGCATGTATTTCCCGAAATATTGATGCTTTTTTTAAAATGTTATTGAAGCTTTCAAGTCCAGCGAGAATAAATCTGGCGTTCCTTGTTATTCACGAAGAATGCAATTCAATTCCAGAATTAACAAAAAAAGTTGCTTGCTGGATGCCATAAAAAAACCACGAGATAGCTCCGCTATCTCGGACGATAGTTAATTATTTTTGCACTTGCCGATGCACGTTTCAGCCTGCTATTTTCGCGTGTTTTCAA
>Ga0209039_10000181_pt1 | contig 57456 bp, 56 predicted proteins | sample BogFormECP12_OM1_FD_188238 | JGI IMG/M metagenome (GOLD analysis project Ga0209039, IMG submission 188238) | Bog forest soil microbial communities from Calvert Island, British Columbia, Canada - ECP12_OM1 (SPAdes) (version 2) | ecosystem: Environmental > Aquatic > Freshwater > Wetlands > Bog ...
GATCCTGACAGGCCGCTTGTCACCGGCAGTGTGTATAACGCCATCAACAAACCGCCCTACCCTCTTCCCGATGAAAAGACCAAGAGCACGCTCAAGTCGGACTCCTCAAAAGGCGGGGGTGGTTTCAACGAGATCCGGTTCGAAGACAAGAAAGGGAGCGAGGAGATTTTCGTTCACGGGCAGAAGGATTACAACATCGTAGTTGAAAACAACACGACCCATACGACGGTCAAGACGCATACGATAAAGGCCGAAGAAATACTTGTGGAAGGCACAAAAAAAGTTACCATCAAAGCAGCGTCATCCTCTATCGAGATCGACGCGGGCGGCATTACCATTAAGGGTTCACCACTGGTGAAGATCAATCCGTGAAGGTGGATAAGGTTAACGGAGGAGCCTGATGGGAGAACCAGCGGCAAGGGTCGGCGATGACCATAAGTGCCCTTTTCATGGTGGCGGGCCTATTATGCCGCCGGCAGCAACGACTGTCCTCATTGGTGGAAAGGCAGCGGCTCGAATAGGAGATCGGGCTGTTTGTTCACCTCCCGATGTTCTTGCGAAAGGGGCCTCGTCGGTCCTGATAGAGGGCTTGCCGGCTTGCCGACTGTATGATACTACGGCGCATGCCGGCTTAATTAAGGCCGGCTGCCCCACAGTGCTGATAGGCGATCCCGCGGTCAGCATCGTGATCAATGGAGATGTTGCCTTTGCTGAAAAGGTTCAGAAGGCGCTGGCCAGAATCCTGCCCACTCGTTCAGGAGCAGAATGGTTGCGGACGATGGGACTGAACGGTCGGACGGTTACTATTCAGCCAACCACGGAAGGAAGCGCGTGCACTGCCGCCGATGGGGCGAATGCCATGAACGGTGTGGGGACAGATAGCACGATCGATTGGAATCCTGACGATTCAACGACGGATGACAGTCTGCCTGGGACACAGGGCTCGCCCGGTGCTGATGTCATTCTTGCCCACGAGATGTGCCACGCAATGCACAATGCCGACGGCAACGACAGCGACGGACCTGACGACCACTTTCCCGGCCAAGTTGGAACCTCGGCGCGCAACGAAGAGCGGAGGACAGTTGGCACGTCGGGTAGGAATCCAGGCGGGTCATCGAATGTGAGGTTGCCTCCCCCTCCCACTGGCACGCCTGCTCCTCCACCACCTTCTCCCGGCGCACCGCAACCACCTCCACTGACCGAGCCAAATCCGCGAGATTACAGCGGAGAGATACCATCGGAGAATTCTTTTCGACGTGACCTAGGTATCGATCCGCGACCGAGTTATTACCCTCAGAACTGGCCTGGTGGCGCTCCGTGGTAAGACATGGCCTCCTTCTCGGACTTATGATGTTTTTTTCTTCATGTCTATTCTGTCAGGTCGGTATTGGCCACACCACGCCCACGCCTAACTCAGGGATTAAACAGGCTGATAGCTCGAGTCCTACCAAAAGCTATCTCAGTAGCAGTCAGGGCGACACGACACAAATAGCGAGCCCGAAAGAAGCCAAGACAGGAGGACAATCTTCCATGGACACATCATTAACATTGGAAACTCATTTTCAAATCACTCAAGAGCACCTCGTGCTTCATTACAAGGTGACCAATCCGACAAAGCGGGATGCCTATTTGCTTAATCGCCTTTACCGGACTGCGCCTGTACGACAAATGACCGCCGATATAATCTATATTCATCTCGACGCCAAAAACGAAACGGTGTGGCTGAACAAGAAACTGGCTGACCTTCCCATTGGAGTACGCTCAGCCACACCCGTAGCGCCTTACGTGACACCGCTTCGCGCGGGATCCAGCTTTGAGGAAAGGGTTCACATTCCCCTTCCGATAAGGGAATGGCAGCAATATATAGTGCCGAAGCCTAAGTCCGAAGAGGAGCTCAAAGTGCGGCTGTTCAAATATGTTTATTTTACCTTGGGCTACTATTGGCGGAAGCCGGGAACCGACGAGGAAATCAAAAATATTCACGGCACCGAAGTGGTATTTCCTCGCACCCCGCCTGATGCCTGGCCGGAATTTGGACTGTTGGAAAGCGACCGCATCCGGATGGATATACCCGTCCTGACCTTTGATTCGCATCCATGAGCGAACATGCGTCAACTGCGGGCAGCGTTACAACCATTGGATCCCACGGTAACACGTGCCGTGCCTCCGAGAGCCTATGCCCGTCGTCTGCGTCCGATGGAATCCGTTGAAAACAAGGTGCAGCTGGCTCTACCGTTACGCCTCACAGGTGCAATGCCCACGGATAAAGATGAAAAGATTGTCTGTTCCAAGGTTCGGTTGGAGATAAGCGTAGTACCGGATTCCGATGCCTTAGCTGCCAAGGAGCAGAACATCGGTAGCCAACCCATATGGCTACTCTCGGCCGCCGCATGGCGTCAGTACTGGATAGTCACTGCCGAGCAGACAGGTCTTTCCATCCCGATCTTGTTGAAAAAGTAAGAGATTGATCCACCGAACGCCTGAACTATCATCAAAAGACTGATCAAAAGTTGAGAAGCGCGCTGTTTTTTTGAACGTACAATTAGGGAGAACCGGGCTTAGGCGCGGGGAACTCCTGAATTAAGTTTGACAGGGCAAAAGACGACAACTATAATTGTAGCACCAACTTTTTATGCTCTTCTAACCTCACGGCCGGGGGTCCGCCCATATGCCTGAGTTCCAGCCTGCACGTTTTGGAAAGTACATTCTGGTTGAGAGGCTTGCCACGGGAGGCATGGCCCAGCTTTACAGGGCCAAAATACTCGGTGTTCAAGGCTTCGAGAAGCTCATCGCCATCAAGATGATCCTGCCTCACCTTGCCAAGGAACACGAACTGGTGAGCTCCTTCATCGATGAGGCGAAGCTTGCCGCACTGCTGAATCATCAGAACATCGTCCAGATCTATGACTTCGGGAGCATGGAGGAGTCTTATTTCATTTCCATGGAGTACCTCTTTGGCAAGGACCTGAGAGGCATCGCAACCAAATCGAAGGAAAAGAATCTGCCGGTCAGCCTGGAGTATGCGCTCTATATCATTTCCAGGGTATGCTCCGGTCTCGATTATGCGCACAAGCTGAAGGATTTTCAGGGGAAGGCTCTCAACATCATACACAGAGATATCAGCCCTCAGAATATTTTTGTGACGTACGAGGGTGACGTGAAGATCCTTGATTTCGGCATTGCCAAGGCTGCCAGCCAGAGTACTATAACGCAGTACGGCATGATAAAGGGAAAAGTGGCCTACATGTCTCCCGAACAGGCTGCGGGGAAATTCATTGATCGGCGTTCTGACATTTTTTCCACAGGCATACTTCTCTATGAACTGGTCACGGGAAATCGGATGTTCACAGGTGACAGCACCATGCAGATCCTCGCGAAGGTGCGCGAAGCAGAGTTTGAGCCGCCTGAATCGGTCATGCCCGGGCTTCCCGCTAAAGTCTTCACGATTCTGAAGCGCGCCCTCGCAAAGGAACCGGATCAGCGTTACCAATCCTGCGGTGAGATGCTTGGGGATCTGGAAGAGTGCATGGTCGAGCTTTCGTTGCGGCCAACCGCCGGCGGATTGGCCCAATACATGAAGGCGCTCTTCCAGGACGAGATCGTGGCCGAGGATCAGGTGATACGTGAAGTAAGCGGCATCACAAGGGCTGAAGAGCCGGAGCCGAAACCCAAACCCGAGCACAAACCGGAGCCCGAGAAACCGGATCTCAAACCCGCTGAAGTGAGTGAGACCGAACACGCCCCCGTAGAGCCTGGAGCGCCCAAGAAGAAACCGGCTAAGAGACTGTGGCCTCTGTATGCGGCTGTTGCGGCGGTCGTTCTCATCATCGGTCTCGTGTTCGGCTTGCGGCAGAGCGAAACGCCAGTCTCACCTCCGAAGAAGGAGACTCCCGTTGTTACTGCTCCGCCCTCTACCACTGCTCCTGCAAGCAGGGCACCTTCGGAAAAAGCGGCCCCAGCGGAACCGGCAAAAAAGCCTGAGCAGGAAGGGGACCCTACTGCAAAAGCAAAGGCACTGCGAGGCCAGGCTTCGACGCTCGTGCAAGCCGACCCTCAGAAGGCCAAATCATTGCTTCTTGAGTCGGTCAAGCTGGATCCCAAAGAAGCGCAAGGTTATTTTCAACTGGGCCTCGTGTATGTGAAACTGAAAGAGTACCCTAAAGCACTTGAAACCTACCAGAAGGTCGCGGAAATCGACCCTAACTTCCCGGACATCTATTTTAATCTTGGTTATGCCTATGCGGTGAACAAGGAGTATGCAAAGGCGGAAGAGATGTACAGTCGGGTGGTAACGCTCTCTCCAACCTACCTGGACGAAGCTTTTTTCAATCTCGCTATGGTTCAGGAGAAACAGGGCAAGAGGAAAGAGAGCATGGCAAACCTCGAAAAAGCCGTGGCGGTAAACCCGCAAAATACACTTGCCAAGGAACACCTTGACAAGCTGAAAGCATCCTCTAGGAAGAACAAATGAAAACTGCACCTAAGAAGAAAGTCTTTATAACAATCATCGGACTTGTTGTGATGGTAATGTTGGCTGGTTGCGCATCGACAGGGGATAAAGCTGAAAAATCTGCGCCGCCACCCACACCGTCTGCATCGGCAACTTCAGCGCCGCCGCAGGCACCACCACTTACCCCTGGGGCTGTAACCGGGACCTCAAAGCCGTCTCCCGATACCCAGTATTTTATCCATACGGTAAAATTTAAGGGTGAGTCGGTCTCAATCATAGCAGGATGGTACACGGGCGACATCCAGAACTGGAAGGTTCTAAAGGAGCATAACCCTGACATCAATCCAAATCGCATATTCGACGGCAATAAAATTCGCATACCTCAATCCATGATGAAAACCAAAGCACCTATGCCAAAAGAGTATGTGGACAGTTTTTATAGCAAACCGACAAGAAAGGAACCCGTGCGGCCGGCGCCGGCTCCCAGCCCGTCCACCAGTGGTGGGGACGAGCCAACACTTTTTGGCCCAAAATAGTTTCCCGCAAGGTAATTGCCCGTAATCCGGCAGCGGATAAGCGTTTATAAGGAACCGTGAGCATGGGGCTTGCTAGCAACCTGCGAGCACACGAATACCGAAAGAAACGACTCTACCGTGTTGTATGGACGTTCTCCATTCTCACCATCGCCGCATTTGTCTTCTCCTTTCTGATTTCGAATCTCCTCATAACGAGACAGCAACAAAGCCTGCTCTATCAGGAGAAAATGAGATCGGTAAGGATCACGCTCAGCCAGTTTGTGAATAACGCTGCGGTGCCGCTCGCTCAGAATGATGTGCTCACCCTGAACACGCTCCTGAAAGAGGCTACTTCTTCAATCAGCGGTCTTCTCTACGTAGCTATTGTTGATCAGAAAAATGTCATACGTGCTCACACAGACCCGGCCAAGATTGGAAAGATATTTGAAGAATCTCTGAATGGCGGGAAAAGGAGCCGGGACGCGGATATCAGCACTGCAACCTACATCCTCCCGACGGGCGAACGAGTCCTCGAGCTTTCAAGGCCTGTCATGTTCACCAAGAAAAATCTTGGATCCGTTTACCTGGCGATCTCTCGAAATGTGATCAACGGCGAGATTAACAAGCAGATATCTGCCTCAGTACGCTCTATGTTTTATCTCGGAATAGCCCTATTGATGCTCTTGGTGGGTGCCGCTTTTTTTCTGTGCATGCCGCTAAAACGTGAATTGACTGCAGAAGGCGAAGCACTACAACTCGCATCGGAACAACCCTGTGAGTCGCAAGCCGGCGGAAAGAATGGTGTGCCCTGCACGTCCGATCTGGTGGAGGGCGAACCTGCCAACCTCTTGAATCCTTACAGGGAAGAAATAACGAGAACTCAGGTGACGGTCCTTTTTGCGGGCATCAAAGGATTCAAGGCTTACACCGAAGCCAGAGACCCCCAGGAGGTCCTGGATGATCTGAACCAATATCTTTCCGTGGCCACGGATTGCATAGTCGCATATGGGGGTTACGTCGACAAGTTCATAGGTGATGCTGTGATTGCAGTCTTTGGGAATACGCCTCTCTGGGCAGATCACAGCGAAAGGGCGGTCAGCGCCGCTGTCGCCATCCAGGAGGCATTGCAGAATGCAGCCGGCAACGGCAACCCCCTTCTTTCGAAGGTCGGCATTGGCATAAGCTCAGGAGTCGTACTCTCCGGTCACATCGGAACTGAGGAGAAAAAGGCATTTACGTTTATTGGCGAGAGCTTTAAAGTTGCCTATTCGCTCAACGTGATGGCAGGACCCGGAGAGATCATCATGAGTAAGGATGTATATCAGTCAGTGGAACAGAATGTATCTGTTGAGCCTCTCGCCCCGCGCGAAATGGCCCAAAGAACAGAGGCCTGGGAAAACTTCCGTCTTATCAAGCTCATCGAAAGAAAGGACTATAGTCGGGGACTTTCCCGCTGAAATCCCCGCTACTCCGTTTGTCCCCTTCCATGTTCCCATTATTGCGCATCGTCATCGTAGCATTGCTCGTGGCGGGCTGTGCTCAACTCCCGCAGCATCCACCGCCACAGACGCTCACGATGGAGGCCCCACAGGTCTCCGCGGAGCCTAAGAATGCCAGGTTATTTCCTGAATTCGCAGCAGTGATTACACAACCCGGTGATACCTTCTCATCCCTTGCAGCGAAGTACCTGGGCAATGCGTCCAAGGACTGGGTAATCAAGGACTTTAACGATGTTAACTCCCTGAGTCCCGGACAGCCTCTGATAATCCCTTTCACTGCTTTTGAGAAGGGGGGGTTAACTCCCAAAGGATATCAAACGGTCTCGGTCCTCTCGTATCATAAATTCTCAAAGGATAAGAGCGATTTAACGACGGTCAGTGAAAAAGCCTTCGATGATCAGATGAGGTTCTTAAAACAGCACGGATTCCGGGTCATTACCATGGATGAGTTTTTCGATTTTCTCGAGTTCAAGAAGCAGATTCCGGAGAGGTCAGTGCTCATCACCATCGATGACGGGTGGCGCTCGGTCTATGAGATAGCTTTCCCGATCCTGAAAAAATATGAGTACCCTGCCACATTTTTTATCTACACCGATTTTATTATCCAGGGGAGCAAGACCCTCGACTGGGGTCTTCTGAAGGAGATGGCAAAGAACGGCATCAGCATCCAATGCCATACCAAAACACACCGGTATCTGGACCGGAGAATCGGTGATGAGACATTTAAGGACTACTTTGAAGCAATAAAAAAGGACTTGATCGAATCAACCAGAATCATTAAACAGCGCGTGAACTCGGACGTGAAATATCTGGCCTATCCTTACGGTGAAACGAATCACCTCGTCATCAGCCTGCTCATGAAGCTCGGCTACCGGGGAGCCTTCACCGTGGAGAGGAGCGGCAACCCATTTTTTGTTCACCCCTATCGGGTTAATCGGTCTATGATTTATGGTACCTTCGATCTGAAGGACTTTGAAAGCAATTTAAACACCTTCGACAGCAAAGCGCTCAAATGAGATTAAAACTCCTGGCCGCCTTCGTTCTCCTCGTACCGCTGCTCATTGGCTGCACGACGACGCGTCCGCCCGTCGTCCTTGTGGAGCCTCTGGGGCGGCAGGAGGACCCTTTCCAGGTATTCCCTGACACATACCGCACGCGCGCCCTTGCATACGAGAAGAAGGGAGAGTTACAGCAGGCGTTGTTCGCGTGGAAGATTGTAGGCAGCTTCAGACCTGATGATCCGGAGGGTCTGGAAAAGATAGAGCAGCTCCAGAAACGCATACGGAACGTGGCGGACAGCCACTTCCAAAAGGGTCTGGATTACCTCAATAATAGTTCGCTTCCGGCAGCTCGCAAAGAGTTCCTGCTGGTCCTCGCGTACGACCCCGAGAATCTTGCGGCGCTGGAGTACCTGAAAACAAAAACTATAGAGCCCGATTACGCGTCCTACGAAATCAGGCAGGGTGATACAATAAGTGGCATTGCAAAAAGAATCTACGGCGATTCAAAAAGAGACTTCCTCGTCGCCTACTTTAATGATCTCACCGGCAACGATCAGTTAGAACCGGGGATGGTCTTGAAACTTCCGATTCTGGAAGCAGAGCCAAAACGCGAAGTTAGGCTGGAAACAAAAAGAGAGAACAAACCCAGAACCGCTTCTCCTCCGAAGGCCTATGATAAGGCGCGCGCGGAGGAACACTACAGAAAAGGGGTAAACTATTTTCTCGCTGAGGATTTGCAGGGCGCTATCAGAGAATGGGAAAAGACGCTGCGCCTCTATCCGGAGCACCCGAACGCAAAGAAAGATATCGAAAAGGCGCGCAGTCTGCTCTTCAGCATGGGATCAAAATAGTTTTTTTATCTTCGAGATCACGCCTCTTGGAGCTTTCTCACCCGCAATTTCTCTCATCTCCTTGGCGTCGGCCTTTTCGTGCGTCGATGGAGATTCCTCGGCAGCAGGTTCATTGACTTCGGCCATACGCCCTTCTCCCAGAAACCGGAAGACAGGCCCATGAGGACTCAAGGCAACATTGTCGTAGAGCGTGAGCGCGATTTGAAAAGGTATTGCCCGACCGTTCAGCCTGACCATGTTCTGTCCCGTCAGATCCTTTATCCAGTACTGACCACTACTGAAGAAGACCTGTGCGTGCTGATCGAAAATCCCGGAATGGTCGAGCACAAAATCGCTTTTCGCACTCTTGCCGATGGTAATCGGTAACTCTTTGAATGAGCGGATGGTAGGACCATACTGGATGACGAGGGGAACAGAAGCCGGCTGAACGGATATCTCTGAAGGCGCCTCCGGCCGCGGTGGGCCGGCTGCAGGACTCGATTCTTTGATCGGCGGGGGAGCGGTTTCCGCCTCGACCCGCGCTTCTTTCATCTGCGTCAGGAAGCTCACCTTTGGCCCTCCATCGGCGAATTCCAAAACGTCTCCGTCTTTTAATAGGACCTCGGTAATCTTCTTCCCGTTTACAAACGTGCCGTTTGTGCTGCGATCGATCAGCCTGAACTGATTGCCTTCCCGTATGATTTCAGCATGCTTTCTGGAGATAACGGTAAGCTCCTTTGGCAACTGCAGATCTGAAGAGGGATCACGACCCATGGAGATCGTCTCTTTCGAGAACTCTTGAATCTCCCCTTTCATGGGGCCGTGGATGTGGATGAGCTGGACTGTGATGGACGGAGGCCGCTTCATGCTATGCGCTAGTACATTATGCCTTATGCGTTTTTGCCTAGTCAAGCTCACAACTAAAGAATTGTTTTCAATTCAGCGTCAATTCGGTAAAATGAGGCTATGTTCCGGATGAACTGCGCTGGTAAGTCAGACGTAGGGCTCAAACGTTCGAATAACGAGGATTCTCTTGTTGTCGAGCCCACTCTGGGGCTTCTGGTGGTGGCCGACGGAATGGGTGGAGCGGCCTCTGGTGAGGTTGCCAGCCAGATATTTGCAGACACCGCCCGCGAAGTTTTTTTGGCCTCCGAGCCGAAATCGGATGCGATCGTCTCTTCATTGGTTCAAAAGGCCTTCCTGCTGGCAAACGACAGGATATTTACTATGGCAATAGAGAATCGGCAGCGCCGAGGGATGGGATGCACCGCAGAACTGCTGGCTCTTTACGACGAGAAGTATACCCTCGGCCATGTGGGAGATAGCCGCACCTATCTGTTGAGACAAGGCAAGCTTAGGCAGATAACCAAGGATCATTCACTCATCCAGGAACAGATAGACGAGGGACTTATCTCGTCGGCTGAAGCCAGGACCCACGCCCTACGGAACATCATTGTCAGGGCAGTCGGCGTAAGAGAGGCGTTGCCCGTAGACTTGGTCAAGGGGACAACCCAGCCGGGCGACATATTTCTTCTTTGTTCCGATGGGCTGACTGACATGCTGGAGGACGATCAGATTCAAGAACTACTATCTCTTCCCTTAAGTCCTAACGAAAAGGTCGAAAAGCTTATTGATGCCGCAAAGTCAGCGGGAGGTTACGACAATATTACGGTAGCTCTCTGCGAAGCAAAAAAATAGAGCAGGAAAAAGAAAAAGCAGGTTAAGGTAAGGACTAAAACGAAGGTTGAGTAGAGGCGGACGCTTCTCTCAACCTTCGTTTTTGCTTTTTCCTCAACCTTTGTTCTTGTTCTTTCCTGTGTCTCTATTGACACGGCGGAGTTATCGTAATAAACATAAGAGCCGTCCACTTACACCGATTTGCATTCAAGTTGGAGACCGAGGCGGCAGCGAGCAAGCCGACGCAGGCGTACTAGAAGTACGTCGAGGAGAGCGACGCAGCGACAACGAAGGTATGCACTTGAAGGCGAATCGGTGATTGATGACACTTGCTCTGAGCATCCGTAACCTCACCTATCAATACAGAGGGCAGAAAAAGCCTGCGCTGGATCGTGTCTCCCTTGATGTTGCGCGCGGGGACTCTCTCGTCATCATGGGGCCCACAGAGGCCGGGAAGAGCACCCTGGCAGCCACTATGAACGGTCTTGTTCCCCATTTCTTTAAGGGCCGCATTGACGGTGCAGTGAACGTACTGGGCAGAAATACAAGAGAGTCGACGGTCGCGGAGCTGTCCGAGCGTGTGGGCATGGTTTTTCAGGATTTTGAGGCCCAGCTTTTTTCGACCAATCTGGAGCTCGAGGTGGCCTTCGGGCCTGAGAATCTTGGCCTGCCACGCGAAGAGATCGTACGCCGGGTGGACGAGAATCTGCGGCTGGTGGGACTGGCCGGGTTTAAGCGCCGTTCTCCGGCATCACTCTCCGGCGGCCAAAAGCAGAAGTTGGCCATAGCTTCAATCCTGGCGCTGACGCCAGAGCTACTCGTGATGGACGAACCGACAACCGACCTTGATCCGGAAAGTAAAAAAGAAATCTTTCGCATTACCAATGGGTTGTGCCTGCGAGAGGAAATGACTCTGATTACCGTCGAACAGGAGACTGAAGAAGTCCTCAGCGCCAAGAACGTTCTCTTGCTTAAGGACGGCCGGGTCGCGGGCTATGGTTCCGCCTCAGAAATACTGCGGCGGATTGATCTGCTCAAAGCCGTAGGTGTGATGCCGCCGGCTGTCCCGGCTTACTTTCATCGCATGGGATGTGAAAGCTTGCCTCTGACGATCGAGGAAGGCCTCAAGGAGTTTGCTGCCCGTAGATGGCTCATTTCAGAAGAAGCCTATAGACGCGCTGCAGAGAAGGACGAGCGCCGCGTTTCGAAATACGGTGAGACGATTGTCGCGTGCGAAAACCTGGAATACACTTACCCAGGAGGCGTAAAGGCACTGAGCGGGATCAATGTTGCAGTACGGCGCAAGGAGATAGTTGCGATCATCGGGCAAAACGGGGGCGGAAAGACAACGCTTGCCAAGCATCTCAACGGCCTGCTGCTTCCCAGCAAGGGGCGCGTCTTTGTGAGAGGTGTGCCTACAACGGAGCAGACCCTGTTCGAGCTGGGGCGGACCGTGGGGTACGTATTTCAAAACCCGGACCATCAGATCTTTTCTGAGACAGTATTCGATGAAGTGGCTTTCGGTCTCAAACTGCGCAATATGAACGATCAAGAGATCAAAGCGCATGTTGAGCAGGCGCTGGCGGCCGTTGGCTTGACCGGCTTTGAGCATGAAGATCCTTTCAGTCTGACAAAAAGCGGACGGAAACGTGTCGCTGTCGCTTCAGTGCTGGCTCTGAGACCGGACGTCCTCATCCTTGACGAACCCACGACCGGGCTCGACTACACGGAGCAGAGAAGCATGATGGAGATGATAAGGAATCTTAATGAGCAGGGGTGCACCATTATTTTCATCACACACCACATGTGGATCGTGGCCGAGTATGCCCATCGCGTGCTTGTTCTCAAGGAGGGACAAGTCTTGATGGAAGGCACTCCCCGTGAAATTTTCGCCAGACAGGAACTCGCCGAAGCCGCGTTGAGCCCGCCCCGGGTGACCACATTCTCTCGGGCTCTGGGCAAGACCATGCTCAGCATCGAAGAGCTGGCGCTCTGCACTCTGACGGGAGGAACATCGCCGTGATGGGCCAGGAGATCTACCTCGAAAGAGAGACGTTCTTTCACGGACTTGACCCTCGCACCAAGATGTTTGCGCTCGTCATCTTCTTTGTAATTATCCTTTACTTTGAAAACCCTTTTTGGGTTGCGCCCATGAGCTTCCTTGTCCTGGCCCATGGTATTGCGTCCAGATCATTGGCGAACCTGAGACCGGTCCGCTATGTACTTTTGGTGCTGGCCGTCTCCAGCATCATTCTCTGGAATCTCTTTGCCAACGGAAAAACGCCGCTGTTCTGGATCATCGAACGCGAGTCTCTTTCTTACAGTGTCGGGAGAACGCTTATCCTCCTGTCACTCGTGGTGGAAGGCATAGTTTTTCTAAGCACCACCAGGTATGAGGAGTTGACGCTCGGTTTGATCAGGCTCGGTCTTCCGTATAGAGTCGGTTTTGCCGTCTCAACGGCCTTTCGTATGATACCCATGATTGTGGCAAGTACGTACGCCGTGGCTCAAGCTCAGCGAAGCAGGGGGCTTGACCTCGATACCGGAAACATAGTCCAGCGTGTGAGGAAATATCTTCCTCTTCTCGTGCCGGTCTTTCTCTCCATGATCAGGAGCACCAATACTTTTGTCATGGCTTTGGAATCGAGAGGTTTTGGTGCACGGAAGAACAGGACTTTCTATTTGCAAATTGGATTCAAAATAAAGGACTTTATTTGCCTCGCGTGCCTTGCAGTCCTCTTTACGGCAGCTACTTATTTCAAGTTGACGGGGCACGGAATGATCGCGGGGTTGCAAAGGTTTTGAACTGATTCTGGAAGGATACTTATGAAAGAAGTCTTCTCCATGTGGAGACATACGCGAATGGTCATCCTGACGGCCCTATCGGCAGCTATTTACGCTGCCGTGCTGATCCCCTTCAAGGGAGGCATCCCTATCATACCGGGCATCACCGAAGTGCGCCCGGCTAATGTTTTCCCCACGGTTTTCGGACTGATGTTCGGACCAGCCGGTGCGTGGGGTGCAGCAATCGGCAACAGTCTGGCTGACCTGTTGGGCGGTACCCTGACGTGGGCGAGCGCAGCAGGGTTTTTTGGCAACTTCATGCTGGGCTTTATTCCCTACAAGCTATGGGGCGCAACCGGTCTCGTGCCTGCACGGGATATGAGCCAGAACGTAAATTGCCGAAGGAAGCTTGCAGCTTATATCCTTGCGGCAATCGTTTCTTCGTCAGCGTGTGCAACGATAATAGCCTGGTATCTGGACTTTGTCGGCCTTATCCCGTTTGCTTTCCTGGCCATCGTCATAACGGTGAATAATCTCCTTGCCCAGCTCGTGCTCGGTCCGCCGCTTCTTCTGCTCCTCTATCCCCGGGTCAGGAGATGGGGCCTCGTATGGACGGACATCATGAGACCCGAAGAGGTATCCGGCGGCTTTTTGAGGTTCGCCGGAGCAGCATTAATGATCGTGGGCGCCTTGGGTGGTCTCATAGTTGGCCTCGGCATCTCTACGGACCTTTACGGGCAGCATCTCTTCAGCTTTTCAGCCGGGGTCAAAGGGAGGGTGGGTGTTTGCCTCGGCGTTCTCCCCTTCTTATGTCTTATTGTGATTGCGAGCTTGATGCTGTCCGGGCGGGAACAATTTTCCGATGAAGACAATACATAACGCTTAACACACAACACTTCTTCCGTGCGCTACGTGCGTTCTGCTGAGTATGCCATTTTCAACCCTACCTGGCCGATGTTGGCGCCGGGTGAGGCTCCCGCGCAATGCCTCTCGGGCTTCCGATATCTGGAGTTGTTTGGAATTTGGTGCTTGGAATTTTGGATTTCGTTCACTGCGGGTAGAGAACATAAGAAAGGAACAGAAATTGCATGCACCCTTGGCAGGCAGGAGGGCTGTATGTCCGGACCCAGGATCTATACAGAAGCATGGCAGCGACTCAAGATCGCTGCCAAAGAGACTGAGTGCAGAGAGCCGGAAGAACCCAAGCACATTACTGATTCTCCCGAGAAACCTAAACGGCTGAGAGCCCCCAGACCGTTCTTCATAGCCACAGCCGTACTCGCGGTCCTGTCGACATTAACGGCAGCTTTCTGGATCGATTCACAGGCAAAATTGATGACGGCTGCCCGTAATGTTACAGATTTCAAGACTCGCCTCGAACTTGTTCAGGAAAATATGAAAAAAGTAGAGGACGAAAGGCAGAGACTCGAAGATGAAAACAGCAGGCTCTCTGTGCAGTACGAGGAGAGAGCATCGGAACTTGCCCAGCTGGAGGAGGAGCTTCAATCACTGAAAGCGCAGAAGGCAAGGCCCAAATCAGAACCGAAGCAGCCCGTCGCAAGAGCCGAAACCCAGCCCGTGAAGGCTGCCAGTGCACCAAAAACCGCTCAGGAACCGGCTTTATCGGCGCCACGCGAAAAGGACAGCGCCCAGAAGCCTGACACGCCTGGGCAGCGAGACGTCAAGTCCTACACCGTCGATTAACCTCGTCAAAAGGTAGGGTCATTGGGCCCGGAGATACCTTAGAAACTGGATTGCGGCTTCCGCCGGAATCACCGTATGGAAACTGATTATACCAATTCGTATTCAAGATGGAGACCGAGGCGCGCCGAGGCCTGGGCTACGCAGACGTACCTGGCGGTACGTCGAGTAAGAACAGGCCGATGGGCAACGAAGGTATACGCTTGAAGGCGAATTGGTACTATTTGTTTGCGTAGCGCCTTCGGGGATCGAGTAAATCGCTCAACCCCTCTCCGAGCAGGTTGTAACCCATCACCGTGAGAAAAATGGCTATGCCCGGATAGAGGCTGAGCCACCACGCGATCTCAATATTGTCCTTTGCTTGAGCCAGGATATTTCCCCAGCTGGCCGTAGGCGGCTGCACGCCGATTCCGAGAAAGCTGAGCGCTGATTCGGTCAATATCGCACCGCCAACTCCCAAGGTAGCCACCACATACACAGGGGCGAGCGCATTTGGCAGGATATGGCCAAAAATGATCCTTCGGTTGGAGAGTCCCTGGGCCTTGGCTGCCATCACGAACTCCTTACTCTTGATACTAAGGAATTCAGCCCTGACCAGGCGCGAAATGCCCATCCAGCTGGTAAGGCCGATCACCACCATAATGTTCCAGATGCTCGGCTCCAGGAAGGCAATCACCGCGAGTATCAGAAAAAAAGTGGGAAAGCACATCATGAGATCGACAAACCTCATGATGACCTCATCTACCGCTCCGCCGTAGTAACCGGAAACGGCGCCGAGAATCAGACCAATCAGAGTAGCTATGCCTACTGAGACAAACCCGACGAGAAGAGAGATACGACTTCCGTAAATCACCCTTGCCAATACATCCCTTCCCAGCATGTCAGTCCCGAAGGGGTGCGAGAAAGACGGCCCGGCAAGCACGTTCTTGAGGTCAGGCTCGATGGGGTTGTGGGGCGCGAGTACGGGAGCCAGCACCGCGCACAAAAACATGGGGATGAGGATGATAAGGCCGGTAAGAGCAAGCCTATTTCTTGCGATGTTTTGGAGTAGTTCCATGTGCGAAGGCGTGGTCAAAAACCTGGGATATATCCCGGGCGTAAATGAATTTTAAACCGGCTCTGAGCCTCTTGTCTATCTGAGACACGTCGTTTCTGTTCTTATCAGGGACGATCAGCGTGGTAATACCCGCCCGTTTCGCCGCCAGCGTTTTCTCTTTTATTCCGCCTACGGGAAGCACGACACCGGTGAGCGTGATCTCTCCGGTCATTGCCACGTCGTTCCTTATCCGCTTGTTTTTGATGATAGAAGCAAGCGCGGTTGCCATGGTGACACCTGCCGATGGCCCGTCCTTGGGGATTGCCCCCTGGGGCACGTGTAAGTGGAAATCGTGCTGCTCGAAAAATTCATCATTGATACCGAGCTTTTTTGCATTGCTTCTGATGAAACTGAGGGCTGCCCGTGCGGATTCCTGCATCACCTCACCCAGGTTACCGGTGAGCGTGAGCCCTTTCTTGCCGGGCATCACCGCAGCCTCGATGAAGAGAATATCTCCTCCCGCCTCGGTCCATGCCAGCCCTGTTGCAACACCGGGACGCGATGCGCGGAGCGCAGCTTCAGGGAAGAGGGCCTCGGGCCCGAGGTAGTCGCGAATGTTTGCGACAGTGATTCTGTTTCTCGCCTTCTTTGTCTGGAGTCGCTCAACAGCCACCTTACGGATGATCTTGGCGATCTGCCTTTCCAGCGCACGAACACCGGCTTCCCGCGTGTAATGGTCTACGAGGTAGAGCAAGGCACTCTCCTCGAATTCGAGTGTGCTTGCATCTACACCGTGTTCCTTCAACTGCCTGGGAATCAGGTATTCCTTTGCTATGCGCAGCTTTTCCTCGCTCGTGTAACCCGATAACCTGATAACCTCCATCCTATCCCGCAGAGCAGGCTGTACAGTGTCAATGATATTTGCTGTAGTGATAAAAGTCACCTTTGAAAGGTCAAAAGGCAGTTCCAGGTAATGATCGCTAAACGTGGAGTTCTGTTCCGGGTCGAGCACCTCGAGAAGGGCGCTTGACGGATCACCCCTGAAATCAGTGCCCACCTTATCAATCTCGTCCAGCATGAATACCGGATTATTACTGCCAGCCCTCCGTATACCCTGGATGATCCTGCCGGGCATTGCCCCGACGTAGGTCCTTCTGTGGCCCCGGATCTCTGCCTCATCTCTGATACCGCCGAGAGATATACGGATGAATTTTTTTCCCATGGCCCGCGCTATCGATTTTCCCAGCGACGTCTTTCCAACCCCTGGTGGCCCCGCAAAACAGAGCAGGGGGGCCTTTATGTCAGGCTTTATTCTGAGCACCGCCAGGTATTCAGTGATGCGCTCTTTTACATCCTTGAGATCGTAGTGGTCCTCATCCAATATCCGGCGGGCTTTCTTGATGTCGAGTTCTGATTCATGGTGTATCTCCCAGGGGAGATCTATCAGCCAGTCGAGGTATGTTCTTATGACGCTATATTCTGCTGAAGACGGATTAAGCATGCTGAAGCGGGAAATCTCCTTCTCAATCTCTTCTGCAACATAAGCTGGGTAATTCCTTCCCTCCATTTTCGCGCGAAGCTTTCCCACCTCCACGACCACTTCGCTATCCTCACCCAACTCCCTCCTGATGGCGTTGAGCTGTTCCCTCAGGTAGTGCTCCTTTTGTAGCTTTCCGATCTCTTTCTGGACTTCCAGATGGATCTTGCCGGAGAGCTCGAGAAGCTCCAGTTCCCTGCCCTGGAAAAACGAGAGCCTCCGCAGCTTGTCTTCAACGGTGTCAAGCTCCAGCAATTCCTGTTTCTCTTCCAGATTCAGCTTCAGCATAGTACCGACAAAATAGGCGAGCTTGATCGGCTCGTCGATGCTGGAGGCCGCTATTTTCAATTCGTCCGGAGCCTGAGGTGTGAGGTTAAGAATCTTCTGGTACTGATTACTAACTGTGCGCATGAGCGCTTCTACGTTCTTGGTGACGTCTTCATTCTCGTGAAGCACCTCTACGCTGGCCCTGGGGAAAGGTTCCTTCTGGGTGAGCGTTACCTGCCTGATCTTTGCCAGCCCCTGCACAATGATGCGGATGCTGCCGTCGGGGAGTTTGAGGAGTTTGTGAATTGCAGCTGCCGTTCCTACGGGGAAGATCGTTTGTTCGGACGACGCCTCTTCTTTGAGGGCAGCGCCGAATATGCCGATCATACGGTCTTTTGACATGGCTTCGTCGACTGCGAGCGAAAAGGCCTTCTCAGAAACTGCCAGCGGGACGACCGTGTAAGGATATACGATTGTCTCCGTTGTCGTCAGGATGGGGAGTTCCCCCGGAATCTCAGGGTCCTTTTCTTTCAGTTCCTGCTGCATCTCAAATCACCTTTCATTCAGCCCCACGACAACCTCTGCCGGTTTCTTTTGCGCGTGTATGATCAGAAAGCCATCCTTGTAAGATGCCTTTACCTCGTCGATCCTGACTGTCTCGGATACGACGATCACCCTCTCGAATTCTCCGTAGTTGATCTCCATCTGGTGGTAAGTATGTATCTGTTCCCGGTCCTCCATCTTTCGCCTGCCGGAGATACGGATCCGATTCCCCTCCTGGATGATGCTGATCTCTTTCCTTTTTACACCGGCCAGCTCCAGCTTGATAATGATCTGATCCTCCAGTTCGTATATGTCCAGCGGGGGTTTCCATTTTGCGTCCATGGCAGCCGGTACAAGTATCCTGCCTGTAACAAGCTCGAAGAAATCCTGCTCCATCCGGCCGGCCAGTTTTTTCAAGTCCTCAAAGGGGTCAAACGATTTTTCTTTCGCCATTTGGCTCTCTACTTAACCTCCGAAAGAGCCCAGGCCACAAAGCAGGTGGTCTGGGTATTCTTCTTGGCCTTTTTGTCGAACTGCTGCGGCGTGTCGCTGATGTACGCGCCATCAGGCAACTGCACTTTGGCCAGGTATTCGGCAGCTTTCGCCACCGCATCTTTCTGACCCGGAACCTTGTTAAGGCCCATGATGGCATATGCCGTCACCTCAGGGTCCTCGGGCGCGGGCGGCACCATGGAAAAACCACCTGAGGGCTTCTGTGCCCTGAGCAGCCATGCTACCGCGTTCTTCACGGGCGCAGATGCCGGATCAACTTCGTAGGCAAGTAGGGCACGGATGGCCCAGGCTATGCCTGCAGCCACGGACGGAGAGCCTTTGGGCATGCCATAGCCACCATCCTGATTCTGGCAGCCCAAGAGCCATTCCAGGGCCTTCTTCACGGTGGCATCCTCCCTGGGGTAGCCCAGTTCTGCGAGGGCGCACAGCACTACCGATGTGTATATGGTAAGCGGCGGGCCTTCGGTACCTATGCGCTTGAAGCCACCGGCTGCATCCTGGACCCTGCGCAAATACTCTACGGCGTTCATGCAGTTAACCTGTCCCTTCTTTACCTGACTCAGGGCCAGCAAAGCAAAGGCTGTGTGAGCTGTGTTGTTGTTCCAGTCTCCATCAGGCTTTTGGTCCTTCAGGATGAAGGCAAGCCCCTTTTCAATCCTATTCTTCTCCATCCCGTCCATTGCAAGTACCTTGACCGCCCAACTTGTTGGCTCAGTCTCAGGAGGAAATTCCCCTTGGAGTCGTGACCACCCGCCATTCGGATCCTGCATGGAAACGATATAATTCAAAGCCCTGGGAAGCGTGTCTGCACTGAGAACGAGCGAGGGAAGTAAAAGCAGAGAGAGTACAAGTGCATAAAAAATTTTTCTTTTCATCGTGCACCTCTCATGATGGGGTTTTTGGGTTGCGGCAAGCGCCAACTTCTTATAGCATTATATAAGTTTCCGTTCAATAGATTTCAAGACCAAAGACCCGTTGAAGCGAGGAATCGGCTTCCACGCTTCCACGCATCACCGCATCATCACGACGCATTGATTGACAATTCCCCTGGACTGGATAATAATAATCACTACCTTCATGGATGTCAGCACCTTCATTGCCTTCAGCGCAGGTATACTATCCTTTTTCAGCCCCTGTGTCCTTCCTCTCGTTCCTTCATACCTGATTTTTATCAGCGGTGCCAGTATAAGCAGCTATACCGAGCTCTCCTCGGCGCAGCATAGGAAGACATTGCTCCTGCACTCACTCTCGTTCATAGTCGGGTTTTCACTCGTCTTTGTGTCGCTTGGCATCTCCTCTTCTCTATTGGGTAACCTCTTTTCCACCTACGAGAGATGGATAGTCAGGATCGGTGGCCTTTGTCTCATTCTTTTCGGCCTCAATATGCTCAATGTCCTGAAGATTCCCTTTCTGAACCAGGAAAAAATGTGTCATCTGAGAACAAAACCAATAGGGCTTCTCGGCTCCTTTTTGATCGGCATAACTTTCTCTCTGGGCTGGACCCCGTGCATCGGACCGGTGCTCGGATCTATCCTCCTTATAGCTTCAACGACTTCCACGGTGAAGCAAGGCATGTATCTGCTCAGCCTTTACTCCCTCGGTCTTGCCATACCCTTTTTTGTGGCTGCCCTCCTCGTGGGCCGGATCCTTTATCTGATGCAGAAATACGGCTGGATCATGAAGTACTCCTCTTATGTGATCGGTGGGCTGCTGATTGTTGTTGGGGCGTTGCTCGCGTCAGGGTATTTTGCCTGGCTCAGCGAAGCGCTTTTACGACTATAAGACCAAAAAAAGGATAAAGCAGGTTGAGATTAAGGTCGAGCATAACCGAATAATCTTTTTATTCCTTCAGCTTCTTTTAGTTCTTTCCTGAAGCCGCTCTAATCTCGTACTGCTGTACTTGTATGACTGGCTGATCCCCATTTGTATTCAAGATGGAGACCGAGGCGCTCCGAGGCGTGGGCTGCGGAGGCGTACCCAGCGGTACGTCGAGCAAGAGCAGGCCGAAGGGCAACGAAGGTGTACGCTTGAAGACAAATGGGGATTATAAGTCGAGGCTTCGGAGATCCGCCTGGAAGGTTTCGTTGAACTTCTTGAGGACTCTATTTTCGATCTGCCTTACCCGTTCTCTCGATATTTTGAATCGCGCACCGATCTCCTGGAGAGTCATCGGCTCTTCTGCCATGATCCGCTTTTCAAATATCAGGAGTTCTTTGTCGTTCAACATGGTCTTGAATTCCTTGACCTTCATTTCGAGTATGTTCCTCTTTTCCCTTGCTGTGACCGCGTCCTCGATGTTTTCATCACTCTGCATCACATCCATCAACGTTTCTTCACCTTCATCATAAAGGGGGTGATCAAGTGACATATCAGTGTAGGCCAGCCTCTTTTCCATATCCTCAACTTCCTCGGCCTTCACGTCGAGGGTACTCGCAAGAAGCTGCGGTGCAGGCACAACGCCCTGAGCCTCCAGCCTCTTCTTCTCCTTATTTAACCTGTAGAAAAGTTTCCTCTGGCTCTGCGTGGTGCCAACCTTAACCATGCTCCACGAATCCATGATGTGTTTCAGAATGTAAGCCCGTATCCAGAAAGATGCATACGTCGAAAACCTCGTGCCCTTGTACGGATTATATTTCTTGACAGCATGGACAAGCCCTACGTTACCCTCTTGTATCAGGTCGAGGATGTTCAGGTAGGTATTGTAATACTCCAGCGCTATTTTAACGACGAGTTTGAGGTTTGATATGACCAGCATCTGGGCAGCGTCCCGGTCTTTATGAACAAATGCCTTCACAGCCAGGTCGATTTCCTGCTCTCTTGTCAGCACGGGATGTTTTGATACTTCTGCGAGATAACGCTTCAGCGGATCGAAGGGTGCTGGAAGCTCACGGTCTTCCAGATCCTTGACCTCCAGATCTTTTCCTTCTTCGAGAAAGCCGTCCTCCGGATGCTTCACGCCTGTCCTCTTCGTACCTTGATCAATTCAGCCGCTATACTTATAGCTATCTCTTGAGGCGTCTCAGAATTAATGGCTATCCCTATCGGGGCATAAACCGACTCCAGCGTTTTGTCATCAAAGCCTTGCTGCCTCATGTAGTCCATAACCATTCTTGTTTTTCTCTTGCTGCCAATCATTCCCACATAGCGTGACGGTCTCTTCATCACCTGTTCCAGAACGAGCGCATCATGCTTATGACCCCGAGTCAAGATTACCACATATTCGTTTCCATGAAAACTGAGCTGATCAAACACGTGCGCGAAATCGTCAACAATGACACGTTCTGCCTCGGGAAATCTCTCTCTATTGGCAAAGTCCTCCCGATCATCTATCACGGTCACGTTGAAGTCCACCATGGTGGCAACACTCGATACATACTGCGAAACGTGTCCTGCACCAAAAATATAAAGAACTGGAGCTGTCTGAAGAGGTTCAATGATGGTATTATCAGAGACCACGGGCCTTTTCTCGTGGGCGTGACGCTGGAAATCAGCCCCCATCCCCTTATCTACAGGGTCACCGAAGACCGTTCCATCCTCTTTGACGATGCTTTTCGATAATCCTTCGTCTGAAAACCTGGTAATCAGCAAAGCACCTCTGCCTTGCCTCTCCAGATCTGAAAGAGCTCTATACAAGGTCCTGTGCTTTTCTGTGACCGGTTCCACGAAGACATCGACATTGCCACCACAGATCATCCCTTCATCTTCGAGCTGCTTCCCGTCCATCGTGTAGTGAAGGAGCTTGGCCACCCCGGTTTTCATGACCTTGCGTGCCTCCTGCCACACTTCTGCCTCGGTACACCCTCCGCCTACCGTTCCGTAAAACTTTCCGTCACTGCCGACAAACATTTTAGCCCCTTCTTCCCTTGGGGCCGCGCCCAGCTTTTTCACGATAGTAGCGAGCGCCCCACCACTGCCTTTCTCCAGGTACTCATCTATGATGCTGTAGAGATCCATCACCACCTCAAACGGGTTTAAATTACAGACGGAAACGCGATGATGCGAAGAAACGTGGAAGTGGGAATACAAACTCTTTTCTTCTCTTCTTCCGCATATCCGCTTCCTCGCTTCTTCTCGCAGCTAAGCAAGGTCCGGCCTATTGTAACGGTGCATGATCGCCTCAAGCACACCGCCTGCGATGGCGCGCGCCTTGTCTGATATGGTGTAGCAGTTGATGCGTTCCGCCCTCGGGTCTATGTCCCCGACCTTTTCGCCTTTCTCCACCTCGATTTCCCGAATCAGCCCGCGCAGGATGCCTCCGATTGAAGCCTCTATAGGCTCTTCATCCACATAGAGGATCGTAGATCCCTTGCTGACAGGATCACCCAACGCATGCACATGTTTGACGAAGCCTTTCTTCGGGGCCCTCAGCACGCGCTCCTGCCTGTACCCTTCCGTTACTCCGGGCATTCCTGTGTAAGGCTCGGCCTGCCCTTTGTAAATGACTTTGCCGAGGTTGTGGCCCCTATTGCTCTCGACAACCGCGTGCACCTCGTCGGGCGCCCTGAAGTCAGGGCCAACCCCTATTACCAGTAGTGCCTCGTCCTTGCGTGTCCCAGTATTTCTCTTCGCCATCACCGCATCGACCACTACGTCGGGAATTAACTCTCGAACGATGTTCCACGACGGATCAACGATCACACCGATAGAGCCTCCCTTCCAGAGGAGGTCGAGCGAGGCCGCGCTGCGGATGTATTCCGCGCGAACACCTTCTACTTCCATGGCTCCTTCGTAAATCGCCTCACAGAAAGCAACCCCCCTTCGCACGGCAAGCGGGCGTGCTATTTCCGTCATGACTATCCTCGTAATTCCAGACATGAAGAGGCGGTGTGCAATGCCCGTGGCCATTTCTCCTGCGCCTTTCACGACCACCATCAGTGTCTGCACGCTATCTGCCTTTTCCGAAAAAACAATTGGGGTAATGGCACTCCCCGCAGTCCATACAAAGGCCTCCGTGCCCCAATTTCAGTATATCACTTTTGGTTATGCTGACACCAGCCAGGACCCACGGGAGGATTATATCCAGAATCGTGTTCCTGCTGTAATAGACGCACGCTGGAACCCCGAGTATGTATTTCCCCTTCCGGCGTGCAACCAGGAACATGGCTCCTGGAAACACCGGCGCACCATAAAGTTGTATCCGGGCCCCTGTTGCTGCAACGCCTTCCTTCGTGACATCATCGGGATCCACGGAAAGCCCCCCTGTCGTAATGATGATCTCAGCGCCCTTCTCAAAAAGACGCAGAATTGCGTCCCTGATAGAGCCCACATCGTCCGGAGCAAACTCTTTTCCTACTAGTTCCAATCCATAATTTCTCAGCCTCTCTTCCACCATGGGCGAGCCATCTTTTATTCTCCCGCTGAAAACTTCGCTCCCTGTCACAACAAGACCGCCCTTCATCGCTTTAAACGGGAAAATCTTTATAACCCCCTGTCTACCCAAACGCTCAGCCTTTTTCAAAGTTGTCTCGTCTATGTAGAGCGGTAGAATGCGGGTGGCCGCAACCATCTCACCAGCCCTCACAGGATAACGGTCAGGTACCGTTGTGAAAGCCACATGCTCCACATTGTTCAGCGCGTAAAGTCTTCTCGTGTTGACGCAAACAAGGCCTTGCACCGTACTCATAAGGTTGATCCTGCCTTCTTTAGGAGGCGTCAGTGTCATGTGCTCGTCCATAGCGGCTTCGGCAATCCGGCGTGCAGCTTCGTCCTCATGTACCTCCTTTTCGTCGCCTTCCATCACGTATACGTAATTTTTTCCCAAGTCCATAAGGTGTTCCACGTCGTCCCGCTCGATGATCCTCCCGCGCTTAAAAGCCACGTCCTTCTTCTTCTGGGGTATTATCTCAGTTACGTCATGGGCCAGCACAAGGCCGACAGCGTCCTGCACCTTAACCTTTTTCAATCGTGTATCCCCTCCCTCTTAGAAGATCGATGTCCCGTTCCGTATCAAGATCAAGGAGTATTCCCTCGTCACCTTCCACATAGAGTATATCCTGACCATGCTTCTCAATGATGGGCCTTAGTGCGGTATCCCCTTCAAGCGTGCGCATCTCATCGAGGTATCTCATCGCATCTATGAGCGCAGGATGGCCCTGCTGCCCTTGAAAGACAGGCAAAATGATCGGGTGTGTCCCCTTGGCAAATGACTCGATCATGCGACGAAGTGTTTCGCCCCTGACAAAAGGTTTGTCACCGAGGTGCAAAAAGAGACCGTGCTCCGCATGCAGGAATGGCAGCACCGCTCGTACAGACGTTGACATACCTTGCTCAAAGGAGCTGTTATGGACAAGCACAACCGGTGCATCTTTAAGCAGGCGCTCAACGCGTTCCCGCTCAAAGCCCGTGACCACGAAGGTCGTGCCTATTCGCAGGTCCAGGAATGTTCGGAGGGTTCGCGTCAGCACCGGCTCTCCGTCGATGCTCAGGAACAGCTTGTTAAAACCGAGTCTCCTGGAGGAGCCGGCGGCTAAAATAACTGTATCAACGACTGGATCTTCCATATCGTGCATGGTATCAGGAAATCAAGGTGGTTTGACCTGAAAGAATTCAGATCAAGCTAAGCAGGAAGAAAACACCTTGCCGTCTAACTTATCAACTTTTCTCTATCTGCTTATTGAGATCGCTAATCAGAGCGTTTACGTCAATGCCGTGAACCTTTGCACCTTGTTCAATGTTTTCAAAAAGCGCTGCCTGACAACCAACGCAGCCTAGTCCATATCGTTCGAAGGTGGCGCGCGTCTCGGGATACTTCTGTACGACTTCCTCGATGGTCATCTGTTTGCTTATCATCGCGAGCTCCTTTGGTCCTTCCTTTAGAATACATCGGCTGAGAAGATGTAAATGCTAGTTCCTTTTGACTTCCAAGCGTCTTTGGGTAACCCGGCCTTCATACAGGCGTATTCGAGAAAGGCAATCCTGTCCCAACCGTATTCCACGGCTACCTGGGGTAAAAGCAAACCGGTATCAACCCCTTTCTCGATGTACAAGCCGTGTACTCCCACTTCTATCTCTTCGATGTCATCGATCTTCCGCATCGGCGTCAACACAGAGATCTCGATTTCCGTGGCCTTCCATTCACCCGCATCGAGCGGGGCGAACCGCGGATCGTGGAACGCTGCCTGCCTGGCCATTTCTTTGATCGTCTCGTGGAGGGGCAAGAAGCCCTTGATGTGACCTATGCAGCCTTTCAGTTGTCCGTGTGTTTTCAGACAGACAAAGGCCCCCATTTTCTCCTTTAACTTTTGTGGCACCACCGAGGGCTTTTCCTTTTTGCCGAAGAGGTCGCTCTCTATGGTCTCTTTGACCATCTCTTTCATGAGCGCCCTTTCTTCGTCGGTGAAGTGGAGGTCGGTTCCCGTTCTCTTACCGCAATTCGCCTTCATTCATATACCTTTGTTGTCGCTTCGTCGCTCTCCTCGACGTACTTCCACGTACGCCTGCGTCGGCTCCTCGCTGCCGCCTCGGTCTATTTTTGAATCCAAATTGCGGCACTAGTCCCCACGTCCGTTACCCATCTTGTAAAAAACAGCGGAAATGTATCCTACCACAGATGCTTTGTCTCCCGATACATCCCCCGAGTTCGCGTACTTCAAAACCTTGCTAGCGTTTGCTCCCAGCTTCTGCGATACCATCATGGTCGTGGTCATGGGTCCGGCCCCGCATGCCTCGCACTTGTCCGCGGCAAGATCCCTTGTCAGTCCCATTACATCAAAGTTATCCAGGTTTCGTGCTATCTGGCCGTCCAGCTCCAGCGCATGGCCATATGGGTAATAGTGAGAAAGGTCCGTACTGCCTATAACAAGGCATTTCTCCTTACTTCCCTGGATTGTCTGGAACAGCGCCGAGGCCAAAGCTTCACATAGGGCGGCGTCCTGAACTCCCATTATGAGGGGGACTATCCTGAACTCCTTCAATACAACCTGCAGAAAAGGAAGCTGCACTTCCAGGGAATGTTCCCCCTGGTGGGCATAAAAATTCGACTGAACCACACCACTCTTCTTCAGCAATTCAGAGGAGAACTCTTCATCGATCTCCACGATCCCGAGCGGCATCCTGTAACCACCCTTGTCTTGAAGGGCCGCTCCTTCAAAATGGCTTCTATGGCTCGGCGCTATTATAATCACTATATCAAAAGTCCGCTTTGACAAAACCTTGTATCCCCAGGCGGCCACCGCGCCGGAATACATATAACCGGCATGCGGCGCGATCAGGCCCTTGATCTCACCCTTTATCTCCACCGGTGAAGCCTGATCCAGATAGAGCTCAATGTCACGGGTGAGAGCCTTGGGGTTCGCCGGATAGAACATGCCGCTGGCTGCCGGCTCTCTTATCAATTGCCTTGTCATGCTCTAATATTTTAGACCATATGGCAGGATAGTCAATTGAAATGTACGGGCGCGAAAGCGGAAGGCTGGTCTATTTGGTCTATTTTGTCTATCTGGTCGTTTGGTCTTTCTGACCATATGGACTAAATGGACTAGATAGACTAAATAGACGAGTATCGCCGAGTAGAATCAGGATGTTTTGAAATAGTTCGGTGATCGTCTGCGTTCCGGGCCTATGTAAGGAAGTCCGGCGCCCCTTATGGGCGCTTCGCTTACATCAACCCACTCCGCGTCTGAGGGGCGGTAAAACTCCTTGATGCTGTTGGATGCGATGAGGTAATCGAGCATATTATCATCCACATAGTCGTAGCTGTTATCCTGGTATTTAACGTGTATCATGGCTCCCCTCCAAAACGCCTAACTGTCTCCTCGACACAATATGAGTAGTCTACCACTTCATCCGGCCAAAGCAATTGACCAAAAGGCTATTTTCGTTAGGAAAAACGGTTGAAGAACTTAGAGGATCGTGCGCCATTTTCATCATCAGTCCTTCACGGAGCAACCTGTACCTGGTCACCGAATCGCGCGGCCAAAGCCTTTGAGAGGGCGTCTGCCGCATTCTCGTCCGACAGTTCGACCATGAGTTCGCCTCCGTCTCCCACAACGAGCCTGCCGAACTGCTTCACCACCTCCGCCACGTCATTCGGTTCGACCGTCCACCAGCCCCGCGTGCGCTTCAAGAGCTCTTCGCCTCTCAGGGGCTGCGGCGTAACGAGATCAATACTTCTGAACCAGGCGTTCCATCCGATTTGCGCCGGAGCTTTCAAGACAGGAGAAACAGGGTCGTGGTAGATGCGACACCGGCCGAAGAGGCGTGCACGAATCATTTGAGTATCTCCTGGATGACTTGCTCCAGCTCCTCATTTCGCGGCAGCGCCGGAGATACCCGGACTCTGCCCCGTTCAAGGATGCGCGCCAGACAAAGAGCGTAGAGAAGGGCGGCTTCTTCCTCAGTCTTGGTCAAACCCCGCTTGTTAGCCCTAGCCCAGGCCTGCTCAAATAACTGGAGTGTTTGCTCGCGCCACGCGCGGAGCCTGCGGTCGAGCGGAGGCAGCGTAGCAGCCTCAAGCATCTTTTGCTGAAGCTTCTCCATCTGCGAAAAAACGCGCCGCATGCTGCGAACCGCCGGATCACGCTCAAATTCGTCACTGTCCATGATTAGACCCCAAGGGGATGCGATGAAGCGAAGAAGCGAGGAAGCGAAATACAAAATCCCTACTCTTACTTTTCCGCATATCCGCTTCCTCCGGGTACCCGCTTGCGCGTGTTCGCTTCCACTGTTGCAACTTATGGTATCAGAGGCGAAGAACGGGGTCAAGAACCATCAAAAGTAAGGGGCACGGGTCATGGGGCAAGGGCCATGGGTGAGCCAGACAGCGAGATGTCATATTCTTGACTCAAAGAGGTCAATGAAAAACTCGAGTGTCACAGCCATTTCCCAGGCGCAGATCCGCCTTTTAACCCTTTTTCTTGGGCTTTCTCCTGCTTAATACGTGACCCTTGACCCGTGACCCATGACCCCATATGGTACTGGCACAAGAATTGAAGTGGCAATATCGTGCCAAAACGCGACAAGGAGGTCCTATGCATGACATTGACGAGGTAAGGCAGATCTACCGAGGCGCAATTATTCCAGCTTCGACCTCCCCGAGGCCATCCTCGGAATTGGCCTCCGAGTCCTTTTCCGGAGTTCTGGCATCACAGCAGTCCAAAGACCAGGCGTTCGATAGCGCCGTCAGCTTCGTGCTCGAAAATAAGAAGGGCTATGTGGCGGGCGAGAATCCGATGAAGTATGGCATCATGCAGACAACGCTGAAAGATTACGATCCCAAAGGAAAAATCGCAGAGCACGTAAGCCAGCTCGACGAAACAAAAGCTAAACAGATTTATCGAAAGATTTGGGAAAGGGCTGGCTGCGATAAGCTGCCCTACCCTTTAAATGTCGTCCATTTTGACACGTATGTACAGAGACCACGCACAGGAATTGAGGCATTAAAAAAGGCTCAGGGAGACCCGCAAGTCTACCTCGACGTGCGAAAATCGCTTCAGGATGGGATCAAGGCTTACGCGCCGAACAGAACTCAGATGAGGACTCGAGTAGATCAGCTGGCCGCCTATGTGAAGCTCAACACGCCGATCGCGGAGACCGACGGGCAATCCGGTGCCGCCGACACAGCTCAAGTTCTTTCCAAGAAAAAGACACCCAGCAACTTCGAAACCGCTGCTACCTTTATAATAAAGCATGAAGGCACAAACATGGTTCAGAACGATAATGGCAAAGGGCCTGCCAGATTCGGTATCTTGCAGACTACCCTTAAAGACCTTGATCCAATGGGCCGCATAGCCAAAAACGTGAGCGAACTGGATGTAGGAAAGGCAAAACAGATCTATAAGAAAATCTGGTACCGGGCGGGGTGTGACAAGCTTTCTTACCCGCTCAATATTATACATTTCGACACGTTCATGCACCGGCCGAATACCGCGATCCAGGCACTCGGCAACTCGGACGGCGATCCGCAGCTTTACCTGGAATTGCGCCAGACTTCCTTGAGGGGCCTGAAAGGCTACAAGAAATTTGCAAATGCGTGGGAAGGCAGAATACGCAACCTTTCAAAGCTTCTGACCAATAGTACAAATCAGGCGGCAGAGAAAAAGCCTGCGGCCATACAGCCCTTAGAGCCCGAGCGCTCCAGCTAGTGCGGGGTTGAATTCTAAGCTATAGCTTCGTTGCCTGCGTCGGCACGACTCCGACGTACTATAGTACGCCCGGGTACCCGCGTGCGGGTGGGCTATCCTCCTGGTCGCCTAGCTCTATCATTAGAATTCAACCCCGCACAGCACGATCCATCTCATCAAGAGCAAGACACGGATACTTTTCAGATTGAGGCTTACTTGGGTAAAACCTCAGCGACGGTGAGGCCCACTTCTGCCGGGTTCTTCACAACCCGCACACCGGCAGCCTCCAGCGCTCTTATCTTTTCACCCGCGCCACCCACACCGCGTGAGATAATGGCACCGGCATGTCCCATCCTGCGTTCCGGCGGCGCGCTGAGGCCCGCTATAAACGCAACGAGTGGTTTTGTCATCCGGTTCTGATAGAATAGGGCAGCGGCCTCTTCCTGCGCGCCGCCGATCTCACCGATCATGACCACGGCTGCGGTCTCTGAGTCCGCCTGGAACAGCTCTAGCACATCGACAAATGAAAGTCCGATGATGGGGTCTCCGCCTATACCAACGCAGGTCGACTGGCCCACACCGAGTTTCGAAAGCTGGTCAACCACTTCGTACGTGAGGGTCCCGCTGCGAGAAACTATTCCGACGTGCCCGACTCTGTGAATATAACCTGCCATCACGCCTACCTTTGATTTTCCGGTCGATATAACACCGGGTGTATTCGGACCGATCAATTTGACCTTCTTTTGTTTCAAATAATGGCGCGCTGCGATCATGTCCAGGGTTGGTATGCCCTCCGTGAGGCAGACAATCAGGCTGAGACCGGCTTCAGCAGCCTCCATGATTGCGTCCCCTGCAAAGGCGGGTGGAACAAAGATAGCAGACGTATCGGCACCCGTTGCAGTAATGGCGTCCCTGACAGAGTTGAAGACAGGCACGCCCTCAATAGACTGCCCAACTTTGCCGGGCGTCACACCCGCAACGACCCTTGTACCGTATTCAAGCATCTGCCGCGTGTGAAAGGTTCCTTCGCCACCGGTAATGCCCTGCACCACGACACGTGTGTTTTTGTCGATGAGAATACTCACCCTAGCTCCGCAATAGTCTGTTACAGGTTAGAAGCAAAAACGTTACAGGTTAAGAACAAAATCTGTTAAGAACAAAGCCTGTAACACCCTTCTTACTGTACCTTGTAACCCGCAACTCGTAACAGCATTTTTTTGTAACATGTAACGAGCATTTGCTTGTAACCTGCAACGTATTCAAACTCGTAACTCGAAACCCGTAACGCGTAACATTTTTCAACCGGCTGCCTTGAGCAGCCGCTGGACCATTTCCGCCGCTTCTTTCATGCTACTCGCGGGACTGAAAGCAAGGCCTGATTCCTCGAGAATCTGTCGCCCGATCTCCACGTTTGTCCCTTCCAGCCTGATAACAACGGGCGCCTTAATATCAAGTTCCCGTGCTGCCTCCGTCACGCCTTTTGCAAGCGTGTCACACCTCAGGATCCCACCGAAAATGTTAATGAAGACAACTTTTACGTCCCGATCAGAAATCAGTATGCGCAGCCCTTCTTTGATCATCTCTCTCGTCGCTCCGCCACCCACATCGAGAAAATTCGCCGGCTCAGCTCCTATCAGTTTGATGAGATCCATCGTTGCCATGGCGAGGCCGGCGCCATTCACCATGCAACCCACGTTGCCGCGCAGCTTTATGTAGTTGAGGTTGTGCCGAGAGGCTTCAACCTCCAGTGGATCTTCTTGAGACGGATCGCGTAACACGGATACATCGGGATGCCGGAATAGCGCATTGTCATCAAAATTGATCTTGGCATCGAGTGCGACAAGCTTCCCTCCCTCGGTCAACGCCAGGGGATTAATCTCAACATGAGAGCAATCCTTCCCCATGAGAAGGCGATACATGCTCGTAACGATCCCGGTCATCTGCTTCATTGGCTTTCCGTCCTGACAGAGTGCGTAACAGAGCCGGGACACCTGAAAAGGGCGCAAGCCCACACCCGGGTCTATCCATTCACTGAGAAGTTTTTCCGGTGCCTCATGCGCTACCTGCTCGATATCCATCCCTCCCTCAGCGCTGGCAAGAAGAACCGCGCATGCACGAGCCCGATCAATCGTGAGGCCAATGTAGAATTCCCTCTCTCCTTTGAGTGCCTCTTCGATGAGCAGCGTATTAACCGGTCTGCCTTCAGGCCCGGTCTGCGGCGTTACAAGTCTTCTGCCAAGAAGCAGGGATGCCACCTCGCCTACATATTCTGATCCATCGACGGTTCTGACGCCGCCTGCTTTCCCCCGGCCACCAGCGTGGATCTGGGCTTTAACAACAAGAGGGATGCTGCCGATCGCATGAGCAGCTTCGACCGCCTCCTGGGGTGAATTCGCTATTCCGCCCTTAGGGATGCTGATTCCGTATTCCTGGAACAGCCGTTTGGCTTGATACTCATATATCTTCATTTTCCAACGTGCCCGGTTCCACTGTCGGCCTACCTTTTTTTACCCGCCTTGCCGCAGACATGCCAGCCCTTAAAGCATCTCGATTGAGCTTCTCGGTCCCCTTTGGCACACGCGCCAGCACAGCCGCCTCAATAGCCTTTTTTGAGACGATGGAAGTGAGCTCGCTGATCGCCCCGAGTGCAACGATATTGGCGACCATTTCCTTCTTGAACCGGTCACGTGCGATCCGCGTGAAAGGTATCTGTATGGTATCCGCCGCAGGGATTGTCTTGACGAACGTGGAATCAACGATCAGCATTCCATCGGATTTCAAATCCTCGTAATACTCATCGAGCGCTTTCTGATTCATGGCCACCAGGAGGTCTACCTTCATGGCCTTGGGGTAATCAATCTCTTCGTCGCTCACGATTACCTCGGCCTTGCTGGAGCCTCCTCGCGCCTCCGGCCCGTAGCTCTGCGTCTGGGCTACCTCCTTGCCATCATACACGCCAATGGCCTCAGCAAGGATAATCCCCATCATGATCAAGCCCTGTCCCCCGGAGCCGCTCAACCGGATGTCATATCGAAAACTCATGCTTCCTTTCCCTGGGCCAGCTTTGCGCGCTCTCTGATGCGATCGTATTCTTCGGTGTAGACCGGCAGGTCCCTGTCGGCAAGCACACCGATGAGAAACCTGTCTTCCATCTCCTTAGGGCTAAGCTTGGCAGCGGACTCCACGGTTACAGCGTGATCGCGCTGCCACTGGAGCATCTCCACAGGCCCTCCCAGGCGATTCAACTTTCCATACTGCGTGTTGCAGTGGGCAATTACTTCAACAACCGAGAAGCCCTGCTTGAGGAATGCCTTCTCCATGAGCCCGTCGAGCAGCGTCGCATGGTAAACGGTGCCTCTTCCCACGAATGGAGCGCCCGCAGTCACAGCCAGTTCCGATATCTTGAACGCGTGTTCAATATTGGTGTACATAGTGGTCGTCGACCTCATCCCATACGGCGTAGTAGGGGAATATTGGCCACCCGTCATACCGTAAACACTGTTATTCAGGATAATTGCGGTGAGATCGATGTTTCTCCTTGCTGCATGGATGAAATGGTTCCCACCGATAGCCACTGCATCTCCATCTCCCATGACGACAATGACTTTGAGGCCCGGCTTGGCAAGCTTTATACCGGTCGCAAAGGTGAGAGCGCGGCCATGAGTCGTATGGAGCGTATTGAAATCGACGTACACGGGCAATCTTCCGGAGCAGCCGATGCCGGACACGAGCACCACTTCATCCTTTTCGTAGCCAATGCGATCTATGGCGCGGATAAGGGCACCCAGCATGATCCCGATACCACAGCCGGGGCACCATACGTGGGGAAACTTCTTGTCATGGCGCAGGTATTTATGGATCAGCTTCGTGACCTCTTCCATTACGCCACCTCCATCATGCGACCAAGTATCTCTTCCGGGGTTATGATTGTGCCGTCAACTTTGTTGAGCGTCATGACGCGCGTATATCCTTGATTAACCCGTTTGACCTCCCGGGAGATCTGACCCATGTTCATTTCGGGCACCAACACGGCCTTCGATGTTTTAAGCACCGGTTCGACCAGGCTCCTCATGAAAGGCCATATGGTTGTCAGTTTGACGAAGCCGGCTTTGATCCCCCGCTCCCGTGCTTCGCGAACAGCCCTTTTTGCAGATCTGGCTACACAGCCATAAGCTATCACGGTAATTTCGGCCCCTTCCACCTGATCCACTTCGCCCATCTGGATCTCCGGAAAGCGCTGGCTGATCTTGCGGAAAAGGCGCGCGATAAACGGGCCTATCTCATCCGGCCTGCTCGTGGGAAAACCGCGGACGTCGTGCGTCAGCCCGGTCACGTGGTACCTGTATCCCTCACCAAAACTCGCCATCGGAGGCACGCCGCTGGGTGTATCTTCGTACGGGATGTACCACTCGGGCGGCACCTTCGGCTTTACACGGTCAAAAATCTCGACCTGACCTTCTTCAGGCAGCACCACTTTCTCGCGCATGTGAGCCACCACCTCGTCAAGCAGAAGTATCACCGGGTTCCGGAACCTTTCAGACAGGTTGAAAGCCTTTATGGTCAAGTCGAAACATTCTCTGACCGTCGAGGCAGAGAGCACGATCATGGGATGATCACCGTGGGTGCCCCAGCGTGCCTGCATCACGTCGCCCTGGGCCGCAAAAGTAGGAAGCCCTGTGCTCGGTCCTCCCCGCATTACATCGACGATTACACACGGCACCTCAGCGATGCACGCAAAGCCAAGGTTCTCCTGCATAAGCGAGAATCCAGGTCCCGAAGTAGCGGTCATCGATTTCGTACCGGCAAGAGACGCCCCTATGACAGCACCGAGACTCGCTATTTCATCTTCCATCTGTATGAACGTTCCATCCAGTTGGGGCATCCTCACGGACATAATCTCGGCGATCTCTGTCGCAGGCGTAATGGGGTAGCCGGCGAAAAAGCGACACCCCGCACGCAACGCCCCTTCCACTACGGCCTCATTGCCTTGCAGCAGGACCTCGTTAAGGTTTCGCTTCTTCACTGACCCCTCGCCGGCTTTTCTTTTTTCTCGTCCACCGTGATTGCGAAATCAGGGCACCGGAGTTCACATAGACCGCACTTTGCGCACTTTTCCGGGTCCTTCACATAAGGAGCGCCTGTTTCGTCCTTGGCGAGTGTTCCTGTGGGGCAAAAGGCAACGCAGATGCCGCATGACTTACACCACGACCTGTAAATGTCGATATTCGGCGGCTTCTTCTCTTTAGCTTGCTTTTCGGTCTGGGCCATTATTACCTCAGCCTGGTATAGACTAGCAAAGTATATACCACGACATACCGAACAGCAAAACGTCCAAACCTCTTCGACCAGCGAACAGCTTTTCTAATCCACCACCCGTCCCGCCGCAGGCTGGACTAGAGGCACGGAGTACACAGAGGAAAAGCTAATGGAGAGAAGTTAGGGCCGTGGCCGGAACCTTCGAGATTCGGTTCCGGCCACACTCCGGCGCTCCGCGCAGGAATGTCTGCACTTGAGACCTGCCCGCACCTATGGTGCGGCGGCAGGTGTCCTGAGCTTGAATCTATACAGATGAAGAAGAACTCATATTGGAATCGAGGAGAATGGTTACGGGGCCGTCGTTTGTGAGAGCGACGTACATCATAGCCTGGAATACACCTGTCTGCACGTTGGCCACTTTCTCCTTCGCCCTCTGCACGAAAAGCTCGAAGAAAGATTTGGCCGCGTTTGCATCCATGGCGTCAGAAAAGGAGGGTCGCCTCCCTTTACGGCAATCCCCGTATAGGGTGAACTGCGAAACTAGTAAAAGGTCTCCCCCGATGTCGAGGAGTGACTCATCCATTTTGCCTTCCTGCGTTTCGAAAATCCGCAGGTTCACGATTTTGTCTACCATCCAGTCGATATCGCGGGCCGTGTCCTGCTTGCCAATGCCCAGGAAGACGAGGAGGCCCCGGCCGATGCTGCCCACGCTCTCATTCTGAATCCGAACATCAGCCTTACTCACTCTTTGAACAACCGCGCGCACGGCAACAACCTCAGTGATCAGTGACCAGTCATCAGTGGTCAGTGTCAACTGGTGATCTTGCAGCTCGCTGATCACTGGCTACTGATCACTGATCACTTTTCTTTTTCCGCTCTTTCCTTATTCGCCTGCTCTATGACCTTTTGCGCAATGTGGGCCGGAACCTCTTCGTAATGCGCGAACTCTACGGTGAATGTACCCCTCCCGCCGGTCATGGACCGCAAGTCAGGGGCGTAGCGCAGGATCTCAGCCATGGGCGCAGTCGCTTTCACTACCTGATTGTGTCCCTTCGCCTCAACACCAACAATCCGTCCCCGACGCGAGTTCAGGTCACCCATGATATCACCCACGTTCTCTTCGGGAACGATGATCTCCATCTTCATGATAGGCTCGAGCAGGACGGGGTTCACCATTTCCATCCCTTTCTTGAAGCCCATGGAAGCTGCGATCTTGAAGGCCATGTCGGATGAGTCAACTTCGTGATAGGACCCGTCGTAGAGCTTTACCCTGAAGTCCGTGACAGGGTAACCGGCCAGCACACCCTGCTCCATCGCCTCTACAATGCCTTTCTCCACAGATGGTATGTAGTTCTTGGGAATAACGCCTCCGACAATTTTGTCAACGAACTCAAACCCTGCTCCTCTTGGCAGCGGCTCCAGCTCAAGCCACGTATCGCCGTACTGACCCCTGCCACCCGACTGACGCTTGTACCTGCCTTGCACCTTGGTACTGCCCTTAATCGTTTCCTTGTAAGGCACTTTCGGCTCCCTCAGCTCGACATCAACGCTGAACTTGCGCTTCATCTTTGCGGCAACTACTTCCAGATGGATCTGCCCCATACCGGATAGTATGAACTCTCTCGTTTGGTCATCCCTCGAATAACGGATGGTTAAGTCTTCCTCCATCAATCTGGCCAGGGATGTGTTCAGCTTGTCCTCATCACCCTTGGTCTTGGGATGGAGAGAGAAGGAGATCACCGGCAACGGGAGGCTCACCTGCGGGTAAATAATGAGGGCTTTCTCATCGCAGAGCGTATCGCCGGTACCTGCCTCTTTTAACTTTGCCACTGCCGCTATGTCACCGACCGATACAAATCCCGCAGGCTTTTGCTTCTTGCCGACAAGATAGAATATCTGACCAATCCGCTCCTTTTCATCCTTCGTTGAGTTAAGTACAGTGCTGTCAGGGTGAAGCTCTCCGGAGTAAACTTTAAAGAGCGTCAGCTTGCCGGCAAAGGGGTCCGTGATCGTCTTGAAGATGAAAGCGCTGAACGGATCCGTTGCGGTCATCTTCCGCTTCACTGGCTGCCCCTTCGCATCCACACCCTGTGCCTCGCCTTTGATGAGCGGATGCGGGAAGTACTTGGCAATGTTGTCGAGCAGGGGCTGAATACCCATATTCCTAGCGGCTGATCCGCACATCACGGGAACCAGCTTTCTCTTCCAGATCCCCTCCTTCAGGCATCGCTCTATCTCTTCATCCTTGACCTCTTCACCATTGAGGTAACGCTCCATCACCGCATCGTCCATTTCAACCGCAGTTTCAATCAACTTTTCTCTGTACTTTGCCGCCTCCGCTGCCAGTTCTCCCGGGATCTCGACCCGATCGAACGCACCCGACTGGTCGTCCTTATACACATGAGCTTTCATGGAGATCAGGTCAACCACCCCCTTGAAGCCTTCTTCCTTGCCAATGGGCAGCCCGACAACCACGAGGTTCTTGTCGGTGAACGTCTTGCGCAGGTCCTCGAGAGTCCTCTCGAAATCGGCTCTTTCCCGATCCATCTTGTTGACAAAAATAGAGACAGAGACGCCAAAATCGTCGGCATACTCCCACACTTTTTCCGTTTGCACGCGAACCCCGGAAACCGCGCTCACCACGATAACGGCCCCATCGAGCACCCGCATGCACAGCTTCGCATCGGAAATAAAATTGTCGTCCCCGGGAGTGTCAACCAGATTGATCTTGTATTTGTTCCATTCAAAGCAGGCAAGGGATGAAGAGATGGTTGCCTTCTTTTCCATCTCCTCGGGCTCGTAATCCATCAGTGATGTACCATCGTCAACCTTACCCAATCTATTATTTTCTCCGGCCAAGAAGAGCATGGCCTCGACGATTGACGTTTTGCCTTCTCCTACGTGCGAAAACATGCCGACGTTTCGAATAACGTCAGGTTCATACTTTTTCATCTGGGCTCCTTTCGAGCATATTGAAATAGATTTCTACGGGCAAGCCCGCAATCCGCAATCCTTCATTGTGTACCACGCGCCGCTGAAGAATGCACGATCCCGGCTGCTCTGATTGCCCGTAGAAATCTTTCCAGCGAGCACGGCGAGCCGGGTACCCGCGCTTGCGCGGGTGAGGGAGGCTCCGTCAGCTTTGCCGCCGGGTACTCGCGCAGCGGGTGGTGGACGACGCAAGTCCCATTTGCTGAAGTGTGAAGTTTACCTGTCTCATAGCAAAAAATCAAGAATTAAACGCGGTTTAGAGTGTGAATTTGTTGACTTCAGCCGACCTTCTGTGGTTTATTACTGGGTCTTAAAAAATTCTAAGGTGAACACATGAAACGTACATTCCAGCCTCATAACAAGAGGAGAAGAAGGACTCACGGTTTTCTCGTCAGGATGAGAACAGAATCGGGGAGAGACGTCATCAGAAGAAGGCGCGCCAAGGGAAGACACAGACTTGCCGTTTGATGGAATTTACCCTCAGCAAAAGCGAAAGATTGGGCAGAAAAGAGTTTCGGCGCGCACAATGGAAGAAACGCGGGAGCACGCCCCATTTTCTTCTCTTCAAGAGCAGGAATGAAGACTCCGGTAAAAGGTTTGGTGTAGTTATCCAGAGAACAATCAAAGGGGCAGTGGTGAGAAACAGGATACGGAGGTCGGTCAAGGAATTCTTCAGGCTGAACAAAGACCTCTTTCAGGACTGCCATGACTATTCCGTGCGCGTAGTCAGGAAGCCTGAAAGGATTTGCTGGGATCTCATCAGCGCCGAGCTGCGGGCTCTGGTAGCCGGCACCGTCAAGCAATGAGATTTATCGTTGTAAGCCTTGTGAAACTCTATAGGCTACTTGTGTCGCCTTACGTGCCGACCACGTGCCGGTTTTACCCATCCTGTTCCGCATACATGCTGGAGGCGGTGGAAAAGAAGGGCATCGTCAAGGGCATGGTGGCTGGCGTACTCCGGATCCTCAAATGCAACCCTTTCCATCCTGGCGGTTTCGACCCGGTAAAATAGCGGAGGTACTACATGGAAAAAAGGACGCTACTAGCGCTCCTCCTTGCCTTAATCATACTCTTCGGATTCCAATACTTCTTTTCACCGAAGGAACCACCAGCGCCGCCCAAGGAAACGGCACCTGCAAAGGAAGCTGCACCTTCAAGGGTTGAGCAGGCGCCTGCAAAGCCTTCTGCTCCAGGGGCACCAAAGGCAGAAGCTCCTGTCCCCTTAGCCGCTGCAAAGGCGACCAAAACGTACGTCGTCGAAACGCCTCTCCTGAAGGTGACGCTCAGTGACCTTGGCGGAGCCATCACGAGCGTCAGGCTGGTCAAATACAAAGAAAAGCTCGGGTCCCCCGAAGGGAAGGAACTCTTTGAAGACATCAAGCCATACCAGCAGATGCCCATGCTCACGGAGCTCCAGAACGGCGCCACGGCAACTGATGCTAGTATATTCGCGCCCGACAAAACGGGCTTAACCATCAAAGATGCGCCTGAGACCATCACCTTTGCCGGTGCCCTGACTAATGGAAAGAAGGTGAAGAAGACTTATACCTTCTACCCTGACCGCTACACGATTGGCCTCCAGGTGACCGTCGAGAATCTGGACCCGAACAGAACCTATCTTGATCTCGCCATGATTTCAATGAAGGAAAAACCGAGCTATTCCTTTAAGGGTCCTTTTGTTTATAACGGCAAGTCGCTCGACCAGATTTCAAAATTGGAAAAGCCGGTCGATGCGAACAAGACGTACGCGTATGCAGGCTTCGACGAAGGTTATTTTGCTTTTATCTGGATCCCTGAGGAGGCGAGCAAACCCTCCCTTACAATAGAAGAAGTCAATCAGTTGATCCCCATCGAGAGACTGAGGCTCGACAAGCCTGATGTTTCCGGACAGCTCTATTTCGGTCCCCGGGATATAGGCATCCTCAAATCGCTCAATATCAGGGCAGAAAAAATAGTTGATTTCGGTTGGTTTGACATCGTGGCAAAACCGATGCTCTGGGGCATGATCTGGGCCAACAACTATACCCACAACTACGGCATAGACATTATTCTCCTCACCATTCTCATCAAGATTATTTTTTATCCCCTCAGCCTGAAAAGCTACAAGTCGATGAAAGAGATGCAGAAGCTCCAGCCGCAGATCGCAAAGCTGAGAGAGAAATATAAAGACGATAAAGAGAAGCTGAACAGGGAAATGATGAGCATTTACAAGACAAAAGGCATCAACCCTCTTGGGGGATGCCTCCCTATGATCATTCAGATTCCCGTCTTCTTCGCGCTCTACAGGGTACTCATAGGCGCCATCGAATTCCGGCACGCGCCATTCATGCTCTGGATCAATGATTTGGCATCACCCGAGGACCTTTTTTCCTTTTCGGTGGCCGGCTATACAGTGCCGCTGCGAGTTCTACCGCTGGTCATGGGTATCACACAAGTCCTTCAACAGAAGATGACCCCTACAAGCGCAGATCCCATGCAGGAAAAAATGATGCTTTTCATGCCTATAGTATTCACCTTTTTGTTCTGGGGTTTCCCTTCCGGTCTCGTACTTTACTGGCTTGTCAATAACGTGATATCCATTGCCCAGCAGATGTACATCAACAAGAAGGCCAAGTAAGGAGGAAACATGGACATCATGGAATTTGAGGGCAAGACATACGAGGAAGCAGTTAAGAAAGCAGTAACGGAATTTAACGTAGACGTCAAAGACCTCGACATCGAGGTGAAGGAAGTTGATACAAAGGGTATCCTTGGCCTTCTCGGGAGCAAGAAAGTTCGAATTGTCGCACGAGTGCATAGCAAGTCTGAGGAGACGCACAGTGAAGTCTCTGAAGAGACACCTGAGGAGTATGGCAAGAGATTCCTGATGGATATTGCAAACCTCCTTGGCATCTCCCTGGAAGTGAAGATCACAACGGCTAATGAGAGGATACTGTTTCTCCTCGATTCTACCGATGAGGAAACCCTTGCCGGCAGGGAAGGCGAGGCCCTGGAAGCCCTTCAGCATCTTGTAAGGCTGGCCATAGCAAAGAAGTACAAACAAAATCTGAAGCTCCTCCTTGATGTGAACGACTTCAGAGAAAAAAGAAAGAAAATCATCATTGTCATGGCCAAAAAACTTGCAGACAAAGTAAGAAGGACCAGAAAACCGATCAAGACCAAGCCGTTAAACCCTTACGAGAGGCGGATCATACATACGCTTTTCAAGAGCAATCGCGGGATCAGCACTTCCAGTGAAGGAGATGGCCATACCAAGAGGGTCATCATTTCTCCTTCCGGATCAGGGAATGCAAGATCCTGATACCATCTGCGTTGTATCCTCTGCACTAGGCGAAGCCGGAATAGGCGTGATACGAATGAGTGGGCCAGAAGCCCACTCTATCTTAACAACCATCTTTCAGCCAAAGAGACCGGTCGATTCGTTCGCCTCCCATCGCCTTTACCTGGGCTTCATCGTGAACCCGGAGACTCGCGATATCGTGGATGAGGTCTTCGCCGTTTTCATGAATGAACCCTCCACGTACACGCGGGAAGCCATGGCTGAGGTTTACTCTCACGGCGGGATTGCACCCCAGAGGCAGATACTTTTGTTGATGACTCAACACGGGGCGCGGATAGCGGAGCCAGGCGAGTTCACGAAGCGGGCGTTCTTGAATGGCAGGATCGATCTTGCCCAGGCGGAATCCGTCCTCGACATCATCCAGAGCGAATCCGATCAGGAGACGGGAAGCGCTTTGCGCCATCTTACAGGCATGCTTTCTGAAAGAATTGGCGTAGTCAAAGACCAGGTGAAACAAGCTCTGGCTGACACAGAGGCGATGATAGACTTTCCGGAAGAGGAGCTTGACACAGATACTCAGGAAACTGTCGCCCTGCTCGACAAAGCACGAGAGAGGCTGCGGGATCTCATTTTCTCTTACGCGGAAGGCAGGGCAATCAGGAATGGGCTTGAAGTCCTGATTGTGGGAAGATCCAACGTGGGGAAATCAAGTTTGCTCAATGCTCTTCTGATGGAGGAAAAAGCCATTGTCACGCCGCTGCCCGGAACAACGAGGGATCTCATCGAAGATGTCCTCCACATCAAAGGGGTCAAACTGAGGATCATAGACACGGCTGGCTTGAGAAAGCCCCTTGACGCGGCCGAGGAGCAGGGTATAGAACGTGTCAAGAAGAAAATACCAGGGGCAGATGTTATCCTCTGGGTCCTTGACAATGCGGCGGACTACTTAGAGGAGGATGAGCAGATTTATCAGAAGATAGAGGGGAAAAGAATAGTAAGCACTATCAACAAGTCCGATCTGCCGCAAAAGCTGGAGAAAGAACGGATAATCGCAAAAAAGTTGACGCCTATAGACGTTTCTGCGCTCACCGGCTCGGGTTTAGAGCAATTGAGAGAGGCGCTGTACGAGGCAATCATAGGCAGCGGGCACAAGAGCCCTGCAATCCTCATTACCAATATCCGTCATCGAGACGCCTTGGTCAAGGCCGATGAGGCCCTGCAGCAGGCCACTTCGTGTATCAAACAGGAAGCACCTCTGGAGTTTACAGCTTTCGAGCTGCGCGAGGCTCTTGCCCGCCTGGGAGAAATAACAGGCGAGACATGCACTGACGACATATTGAACGAGATATTCAGCAGATTCTGCATCGGTAAATGATACCAGTTCGCCTTCATCGATATAGTTTCCGGGTACCCACGTGAGTGGGTGTGCTGCGTCGCTCTCCTCAACGTACCTTTAGTACGCCCGGGTACCCGGAAGGTATGCGCTTGAAGGCGAATTGGTATAAGACCAGCCAACCAGACAACAGGAAGTTTATTTACTTGCTCTGGTTTCTCTAGTTTATCTGGTTCAGTACCGGAAACGGAATTGGAACGAACCGAAAAACGGGATGCTCTGTTACGGAATATACTTCCGGAAGATGTCCCGGGCTATGATGACCCTCTGTACCTGATTTGTACCTTCGTATATCTGGGTTGCCTTGGCATCCCTCATCATCCTTTCGACCGGATACTCTTTCGTATACCCGACTCCACCGAGGATCTGCACCGCATCGGTCGTGACCTTCATAGCGGTATCCGCCGAAAAGACTTTGGCCATGGCAGAAAGTTTGTCCACACCGATAGCACTCATTTTGTCCCTTTCGTAGACCTTCATGTCAAGCAGGAGTGCAGCATCATAGACGAGCGCCCGAGCCGCTTCCACGTGGGTCGCCATGTCTGCCACCATGAATTGGATCCCTTCGAAATCGGCAATCTTCTGACCAAACTGAACCCTTTTCCACGCGTATTCGACGGCAAAATCGAGCGCACCCTGGGCTAGCCCCACGGCCTGAGCGCCCACCGCGGGCCTCGACAGGTTGAGGGTCGCCATTGCGAGGTCCCAGCCTTTATCCTCTTTACCGATCAGGTTATCTTTTGTAAGCCGCACGTTGTCAAAGATCAGCTCCGTCAGGTCAGAACCGATCATGCCCAGCTTCTCTTCGCTCTTGCCTATAACGACGCCTGGGTAATCTTTCTCAAAGCAGAAACAGGAGATGCCCGCAGTCCTCGCCGACGGATTGGTGGTCGCGAACACGGTAAAGAACTGCGAGTTGGCTCCGTTCGTGATCATCGATTTCTTGCCGTTGAGGTAATAGTGGTCGCCCTCTTTAGTCGCGGTCGTTCTCATGTGTGAGGCGTCAGAGCCCGCTTCCGGCTCAGTCAAGCAGAAGGCAACGAGATTTGATTTGTCAGGCTCCGCGAGCTTACCATAAATATATTTTTTCTGTTCTTCGTTGCCCGCAACCATGATAGGCATCACGCCCACGTGGTGCGCAAGCGGTATCAGGGAAGAGGTACCCGAAACTTTGGCAAGCTCCTCTGTGACCAGGCAGAGCGACGTAATGTCGCCGTCGAGACCGCCATACTCTTCCGGCAGCATCAGATAGAGAAAACCGTGCTTCTTGTACAAGTCTACCAGGTCCCATGGAAAGGCTCCGGTTGCGTCTATCTCTTTTGCCCTTGGCGCCACCCTCTCCTTGGCCAGCTTTTCAGCTATCTTCTGGATCATGGTGTGCTTTTCCGAAAGACTTAACATCGATCTCCTCCCCCAGCCGCTCCTCTGGTACGGCTGGTTCCTCTCGTTTCTTTAGTTTCTTTAGTTTCTCCGGTTAACCAAAGAAACAAAAAGAACCAAACAAACTAGAGAAACCAGAAACGTGGAACCGCTTGCTTATTGACAAAAATGAAGGAATACTTCTAACATAATTTGCGTGCGAATTAAAGGGGAACAGGAGGAAGGAGCATGTCAAAGGTTTTCTTCACCGACACAAGGGCGCGCCCGGATAGGAACCTGCTCAATAAAATCGAAGGCCTCTTGGAAAGGATGAAACTTGTCACAACGGTTAAGAAGGCCGAACTCGTTGCGATTAAACTCCACTTCGGAGAACTGGGTAACTGCGCCTTTCTGAGACCGGTTTTTCTCAGACCCATCGTAGAGAAGCTGAAGGCTCTAGGAGCCCAACCTTTTCTCACCGACACAAACACGCTCTACAAAGGCTCGCGGAGCAATGCCGTCAATCACCTCGATACTGCCATGCACAATGGCTTCGATTACGCGTCGGTTGGATGCCCGATCATCATCGCTGACGGGCTCCGCGGCGCAAACGGTCTCAAGGTCAAAGTCCCGGGCGGCGTGCTCAAAGAGGTTTCCATCGCCAGGGAGATCGCCGAAGCAGACAGCATGATCGTAGTGACGCATTTCAAATTACATGAACTCTCCGGTTTCGGAGGCGCTCTCAAAAATATCGGCATGGGGGGTGCGTCGAGGGAGGGCAAACTCGTTCAGCACAGCACGCTGGCGCCCCAGGTCAACATTGAAAAATGCAAAGGCTGCAAAATCTGTTTTGACTACTGCCCCTCCGGCGCAATTTCATTAAAAGAGAAGAAGGCGGCAATAAATTCCGGCGGGCTGGCCCGTAGGAATTTATCTAGCGAGCACGGCGAGCCGGGTACCCGCGTGCGGGTGCGGGAGGCTCACACGGCTTCGCCGGGTGAGGGGGCGACCGGGTACCCGCGTGCGGGTGTCCCAATGATTGAAGGAAGGACCTGCATCGGCTGTGGCGAATGCATCGCTATTTGCCCTGAGGGCGCCATCGAGATCCAGTGGACCGACGACGCGGACCTCTTCCAGAAGAAGATGGTAGAGCACGCTTACGGCGCGCTCCAAGGAAAGAAGAAGACGATATTTCTCAATTTCGTTATCGATGTGAGCCCTGCGTGCGATTGTTATCCTTGCAATGATGCCCCGATTGTCAGAGATGTGGGTATGCTCGCCTCCTTTGATCCTGTTTCGATAGATGCTGCAAGCGCAGACCTGGTGAACAACGAGGAGTCTTTGCCCGGAACAGTGATAAAACAGACCCTGAAGAGAGGCTTGGACAAGTTCAGGGGAGTCTACCCATCTGTGGACTGGAATGTGCAGCTCGATCACGCAGAGAAACTCGGGATGGGGGAACGGAAGTATATGCTGGTGAAGGTGTGACAGAACTACTGTACAGACAAACACGTTACGAGTTGCGAGTTGAAAAAAGCCTGTTACGAGTCCTTACGACTCGCAACGATTGAAGGTGACCTGATGAATACCATGTATGAGAAATACGCCAAGCTGCTCGTCCATTACTCTCTGGGGTTGAAGAAAGGTGATAAGCTTCTTATCAACTCAACATATCTGGCCGAGCCGCTGGTCAAAGAGGTATACCGGGAGGCACTAAATGTCGGCGCCCACCCGGAGATCCAGATAGCCATCAACGAACTGACCAGACTCTTCTACGACCATGCCAGGGATGCCCAGTTGCGCTACGTATCCCCTATGTATCTTCATGCAGTCAAGTCGTACGACGCCTTCCTGACCATACGGGCTCCGTTCAACCTCAAAGAGCTTCAATCCATCGACCCGGAAAAGAAAAAAGAGGCGGCTGTGGCTCAGACGCGGGTCAAAAAGCTCTTCATGAAACGGGCATCAATCGGGGCACTCAAGTGGACACTGTGCGAATTCCCCACCGACTCCCAAGCTCAAGAGTGCTCTCTTTCACGCAGCGAATATGAGGATCTGGTCTTCTCGGCATGCTTTCTTTACTCAGAGAACCCGCAAGGAGAGTGGCAGAAGATGCGTGCATCTCAGCAGCACATCGTCGATTTTCTAAACGCACGACGTAATGTACGCATTGTCGGCAGGGACACCGACCTCTCCTTTACGACCGGCGGGCGGAAATGGATCAACTCCGATGGACGGCACAACATGCCTTCAGGTGAGGTTTTCACGTCGCCGGAAGAGGATTCCGTTCAGGGTAGAGTGACGTTCTCGTTCCCCGGCATTTACATGGGACAGGAAATAGAGGGGATTGTGCTCCACATGGAGCGAGGAGAAGTTAAGAAGTGGGCAGCAAAAAAGGGCAAGCCTCTGCTCGACAAAATCCTCGAGATACCCGGAGCGAAAAGATTTGGCGAGGCAGCAATCGGCACGAATGCGGGAATACGTCGCTTTACCAAGAATATGCTTTTTGACGAAAAGATGGGAGGAACGATTCACCTCGCTCTCGGCGCTTCATATCCTGAAACAGGCGGAAAGAACGAATCGCCGATCCACTGGGACTTGCTGGCCGACATGAAGGAAGGCGGACAGATATTTGCGGACGGAGAACTCATCTACAAGAACGGAAAGTTTCTCATCTAGCCCCAGCAACCCCCGTTGGAGGGCTTTTCACTGGTTACTGCTTACTGCTCACTGGTCACTGCTTTTCAGTCGATCAGTTCGAGGCGAGCTTCTACTATCCCACTCTCCAAATCGTCCAGAAATTCACACGATTCGTCAGTGTGGCGCACACTGGGACAGGCGAGCTCGACCAACATGGAAAGGCTTTGCTGGAACCACTGAGTGTCATCTTCAGTGGGGGAATTTCCGTCTATGAGCTCAAGGAATCGAACGGCTCGCACAAGAAGATTTGGGTCCCGGTTCCTGGTGCCTATCAGCTCCATGTGGTTGATAGCGATTTCATAGAATGAATCAGCCAAAAATTCAACTTCTTCAGCATCAATCAGCCTCATTTGCCAGAGCCTGTTGCGGGCAAGCTTGAAACAGGCAATGCGGAGTAAGCTCTCCCTGAGTTCCATTTCTATGCCCACTTGTTCTCGGCTATGATTACTTGTTGGATCATTATCTGACTTAATTTTTATCGGCCATATTGGAAAATCCTTTATAAATTAGTACCTTATTTAATACTTTCGTACTAGGCAGTTTGCAAACCAGAGCGTGAATGTCTATAATTTTTGTTACAGATCACGGACCGGGGGGTTCCTATGAAGCGCATCTTCGTCTTGTTGGCAATCAGCCTCGTATGCCTTCTGCCAGGTATAGTATGGGCACAGGAGGAGGGCTACCGGCCCACCAATGAGATGAGTGCCTTGGAGATCTCCTTCAAGCAGCAGTACGACCAACTTACTTCGCAGATCACAGACGCTCAGAACCAGATTGATGACCTGAAAAGCATCAAGGCACAAGTGAATAGCATCATTGATCAGGTTCAAGCCAAGCGTTCCACCAGTTTCGCCCAGGAAACAGACAAGTATAGGCAGCTTGAGGTTCTCGTGCCCGTGGCCGTGCGATTCTCACAAGACCTGGAAACCAAGCAGAATCAGATGAACCAGCTCATATCCAGAAGGGACGCAGTCAAGGCAAAGGTATTACAATGGCGCGGTACCCTCCCACCATGGTGGTTGGAGTAGAAAGGGGTGGCTCATGGGGATTCTGTTTAACTGGCTTCTCACAACCCTCGCCGTGCTCATCGCGGCTTACCTTTTGCCAGGCATAACCGTCAGAAACTTCTTCGCAGGGCTTCTGACAGCATTGGTGCTCGGCCTAGTCAATGCTATCCTGAGACCGATTCTGGTAATCCTCACCTTGCCACTGACCGTGGTGACGCTTGGCCTCTTCATTTTTGTCATCAATGCCTTGCTGGTGCTGCTCACATCGGCCATCGTACCCGGCTTCGAGGTGCGCAGCTTCTGGTGGGCGCTTCTCTTCAGCCTTCTATTTTCGATAGTCAGCTTTGTTCTCCACCGAATCATCCCGCGATAAATCGGAGAACCCGTGATCAGTAATCGGTGAACAGTGATCAGTCAACAGCTTCCGGTGTATAGCGCCTTATGTCTTTTGGCGTCTTACCGATCACCGACCACTGATCACTGATCACTAAACTTGTACTATATCCAGGGGGATATTGGTCACCCTCTCCAGGCGGTCTTTCCTCACGATAAAATCGACCTCCATTCCCATCGCACCCTTGCCGGGCAGCACGAACTTGGGCTCGAAAGCGAAGACCATACCCTCTCTTAAAATGGTATGGTGTCTTGGGGTTATGACCGGTAACTCGTTGATCTCGAGACCGAGGCCGTGTCCGACAAAAGAGACCTGACCTTCCCCGAACCCCATGAAATGGTCCTCTAAATGAGCCTCCTTTGCCTTCCTGGCAGCCCTATTAAATAGCTGCGCAGCGTCTACCCCTTCTTTGCCGTAGATTGCAGCATCCTCTATGATCTCCCTTGAGGTTTCGTAAGGCTTCCTGAAGATCTTGTTGAGAGTACCGATCACGAATACGTACGTTTCGTCAGTAACATATCCGTTGTATCCTCCACCGTAGTCAATACAGATCGGGGTGCCCTTCTCAACGATCTTAAACGATGAACCGAGGGGCACGGCGGGGGTGATACCCATGCCCCCCACAGCCACATCGGAGGGCGATGGCAGCGCCCCGGTATATCCGGCGGCGACCGTGATAGTCGTCATTTCAAGGTTGAATCCCCTCATCCGTAAGAATCCCTGATGCCCCCTCCTTCTCCCTTCAGCTATTAGTTCTGCGTCAATCTCTAATTCCCTCATCCCTTCTCTGACGACGCGTTTTGCCTTAGCAAAGACATGGCGCATGATCTCGCCCGACTTCCTGACCTGCTCTATTTCAAAGGGACTCTTTATTGCCCGCAGCGCTTTGATCAAGGGCGCCACATCTACAAACTTCTCAAAACCGATGATTCTCTTGAACCTCTCAAAGACAGACACAGGAACCACGTCAAGCTCCATGCCCCCTGTGCCCTTGATAATCTTCTTGCGGCGCAAGACCTCCTTTATCTCCTTGTCGCTCTCTATGGGTGTGACAACGAGCGGTGTTTCCGAAGTGGCTCGCTCAACGCTCTTCTCAACAAAGAAAACCGGGTCATGATCAACCGGGACCACAAGGATGCCCTTCTGTACGGTACCGGTGAAATAAAACATGTCCACGTTTTGCAGAATTACACAAAAATCGATACCGGCTTCAGCCATGCTCCGCTTGAGGCCGTTAATGCGGCGCAACAGTTCCTTCTTCGGTGTCAGTTCAGCGTTCATAATCGATTTCCGCATGATTCACGCTTTCTGCCGTCGTCAGTAGAGAAGGTTTATGGCTCCGATGAAGTTCTCGTTGCGAGTTACGAGTTCCGTGTTACGAGTTACTAAAACTTGTTACGAGGTCCGAGTTTCGGGTTACGTGTTCAAAAGCACCAGTCGCGCTGCCCTTAGTTCTGGCCTTTCATTCATGACGCGCAACTCGTAACCCGTAATTCACAACGCGTTTTGGTTACCCGCAACTCGCAACTCGTAACGATGTCCTGCTCAGTGTCCATAGCCGCGGACCTCGGCCGGTTCATACGTACACCACCTCTATCGGCGTCTCGACCACCCGCTCCAGCCCCCCCGTGCGCACGATAAAGTCCACCTCGATCCCTACCGACCCTTCGCCGGGAAAGATAAACTTAGGCTCGAAGGCAAATACCATCCCTTCTTCGAGGATCCGTTCGTGACGGGAAGTAATGACAGGTAGTTCATTAATCTCAAGACCAAGGCCGTGACCGATGAACGGGACCTGGCCTTCTCCGAATCCCATGAAATGGTCCTGCAGCTGGGCTTTTGTCACCAGTTGATGGGCCCGGTGGAATATCTCGGTGCAATCGATGCCTTCCCTGCCAAAGGCCGTCACATCTTCGATGATCTCTCTCGTGACCTCATACGGCTTCTTGAAACGCTCCCTCATGCCTCCGGCAACGTACATCCGTGTTTCGTCTGTCACGTATCCGTTGTAACCGCCCCCGTAGTCGACCAGCACCGGGACGCCTCGCTCCACGAGCTTAAGGGAAGAACCCTGTGCAACTGCAGCTGTCAGCCCGAGGCCCGGTATGGGCACGTCCGCATTGGAAGGAACTCCGCTGGTTGCACCTGCGGTTACGTAGAGATTCATCATCTCCTGGTTGAACCCTCGCATTCGCAGGAACCCTTGATGGCCAAACCTTCTCCCCTCGGCCACAAGTTCGGCATCAATGTCAATCTCCCTTACGCCCTCGCGGACCACATGCTTTGCCTTTTCAAAGATGCGCCCAATGATCTGACCGGATCGTTTTACCTGCTCGATCTCAAACGCACTCTTCTTGATTCTGAGCTCGCGAATGAGGGGTGCGACGTCAACAAATTCCGCAAAGCCGACCACCCTCTTGAATCGCTCAAAAACAGAAACCGGCACGACATCCAGTTCCATACCCCCCTTACCTTTTAGCATTCCCTTTTGTCGGAGGATGGCTTCTATCTCTTTGTCGCTCTTTATCGGCGTGACGTCGAGAGCTGTCTCCGCACTCACCCGCTCCAGGCTCCTCTCCACAAAAAGCAAAGGGTCATCATTGAGCGGTATCACCATAACACCCTTCTGTGTCGTACCGCTGAAATAAAAAAGATCTGCATTCTGCATAATGACGGAAAAGTCGATGCCTGCTTCCGCCATTTTCTCCTTGAGGCCATTGATGCGCCGCAGCAGCTCTTCTTTTGGTGTGTAATCAGACGCCACGAGACTGTGCCACATACTCCAGTATCCTCCCTACCGCCCCATCCTTGCCTACCCGGACCGGCTCTTTTTCGGTTCGTAGCTTAATGTCGACCATCCCTTCTTTGAGACCCCGCTCTCCGACTGCAACGCGCAGGGGTATCCCGATCAGATCACAATCTTTGAATTTTACGCCTGGTCTCTCGTTGCGGTCATCGAGCACCACATCGATGCCCGCGGCCAACAGATGCTTGTAAATAGCATTGGCGACCTCCATGCTCTCAGTGTGCGACGTGTTAACGGGCAACACCTCCACCTCAAAAGGCGCAATGCTGAGGGGCAGGATCATGCCGAACTGGTCGTTGTTTTGTTCTATGGCCGCGGCAACCGTTCGGCCTATTCCTATGCCATAGCAGCCCATCACCATATGCTTTTCCTTCCCCTCAGAGTCGAGAAAGGTAGCATTCATCGACTTACTGTATTTCGTGCCAAGCTTGAAAATATGGCCTACCTCTATGCCGCGGGTTGCTTGATGGAAACCATCGCATCGCGGGCATCCATCCCCCACGCACGCAATCTTGAGATCGTAGAAATCACGCACGCTGAAGTCTCCAAGGTTCACATCGACCAGATGCACATCCCGCTGATTTCCGCCCACGACAAAGTCTTCCATGCAGAGCACGTCACGGTCCGCATAGAGTGGTACATTGAGGCCGATAGGACCTGAAAAACCAAGAGGACCGCCCGTTACCTGCTCAATCGTCTCCTCATCCGCCAACGCGAGCGATTCAAAAGAGAGGAGATTCTTCAGCTTCGTTTCGTTCACCTCTCGATCACCCGCTACAAGCACACCAATGGTGCCCTTATCGGTAGTATAGAGCAACGTCTTTATCAGTTTGGCAGGCTCAACACCCAGAAAGGAAGCTACCTCTTCAACCTTCTTCTTGCCCGGGGTCTCCACCTTCCTGAAGCTGCCACCCTTTCTAGTGATAGACCTCTCGACGCCTCGCACCTCTGCCCTTTCGAGGTTTGCAGCGTAATTACACTTGCTGCAGGAAATGATCGTGTCTTCGCCTGTCTCGGCGAGCACCATGAATTCGTGGGAAAAGCTGCCTCCTATCTGCCCGGTATCAGCCTCGACTGCGCGGAATCGCAGCCCGCAACGCCGGAAAATCTGCTCGTAAGCATCGTGCATGGCCATATAGCTTTTCTCCGCCCCTGCTTCGTCAGCATCGAAGCTGTAGGCATCTTTCATGATGAACTCCCTGGACCTCATCACGCCGAAACGGGGCCTGATCTCGTCCCGGAACTTTGTCTGTATCTGATACAGGATAAGCGGCAGTTCCCGGTACGACCGCACCTCTCTCCTGACGAGATCTGTCACAACCTCTTCGTGTGTCGGAGCCAGACAGTGTTCGCGATCACTCCTGTCTTTAAACCTCAGAAGCTCCTTCCCATAAAAATCCCAGCGTCCGCTCTCGACCCAGAGCTCTTTCGGCTGCACAGCGGGCATGAGGATTTCCTGGGCTCTCTTCTTATCCATCTCTTCACGCACTATCTGTTCCACTTTCTTCAAGGATCGCAACCCGAGCGGCAGCCACGTGTAGATGCCTGAGGCGAGCCGCCGTATGAAGCCTGCCCGCAGCATGAGGCGATGGCTCAGCACCTCCGCTTCCTTCGGGTCCTCCTTCATGGTGGGCATGAACATCTGCGAAAACAACATCGGACACCCCTCGCTTTCTTATGACCGGGATACAACAGGAATTGGTTGCACTAACTTACTGTAAAACCAGCCTGGATGCAAGGATTAGTGCGGAGAAACACGTTGCGAGTTACGAGTTTCGTGTTACGAGTTACAGGTAACAGGATACTACCTGTTACAGGTTAGCGCGCCCTCGGCGCCGTTTAACAAAATCGTTGTCTGTAACCAGTAACCGGTCTTGTTCGTAACCTATAACTTAATTCTCCTTAGGCTTCACCGGGATCCGTGACTCGCAGGGCACGCCCACCTGGCAGAATCCGCAGGCATAGGCTTCAAACCCGAAGTGAGACACAACATACTCCTTTGTCGCGTTGGAAACAAAAGCCCTGCATTTTTCTTTGTCGTGCCCTTTCTCTCTACTGATCGCGCCGACAGGGCACCGATCCGCGCACTTGCCGCAAATGCCCTTGGAGAAGTACAGGCAGTAGTCCTGGTGATTCTTGTAGGGCCTTTCCGATGGCGGGATCTGGATGCGTGCCACCACGGACCCGCAGCGCATGGCCTTACCGACCGGAGTTATGAGACCGTCGCACAGCCCAAACGTTCCCAGACCCGATGCGAAGGCAGCATGGCGCTCTGACCAGGTCGAGGAAAGGCCGTAACGCTCCGAAATCTTCTGCGTCCAGAAAGGAGAGTCGGCGGGCGCGACGGCTTCGTAACCCGCTTTCGTAAGCATTTCCACGAGCTGTCTGCGCAGCTTCACGTTAAACTCCTCCCCATATTTTCTTGCCCGCGCCCATCTCTCCGAAGGGTTAATAGTCTCTTTCCGGTGGTCCCGCTTCGTCGGCTCTGCCTGGGGCAGTATCCAGCTTATCACGGTCAATTCTCCAGGCCCTGCGTCGATCGACGGGAATGCCTTTGCAAATATTTCGTGCGGCGTTAAGAAGAACGAGCCAATGTCTTCTTTCATTTGCGCGTATATCGGATCATCTCCGCGCGAGAACCCGACAAGAGGCTTGTCCCACGCGGGATCATTGGTTTCATTCTTAAGACTATTCTCTTCGGACGCAACATAACTTTCAATAAACTCCCTTACCCACTTTGCCGTCTCATTCACCTTCTTTGCCATCGTCATCTCCTCCTTATCAGGAGTTATGTCAAAAACCTTGAGTCACCACCCGCTTCGCTAGAGGCACAGAGGTGCCACCCGTGCAGGATGGAGGCGAGCAATGTGGCTAGATGGTTGCTCACGGGTACCCGGCAGAGCAAGGATATTGTGTCCGGAACAGTGGAGATTCTGTTCCGGACACACGCCGACGCTCCGCGTGGGTATGGTAAGCACTTGTATCCCGAAGGGATGCCCGTGCCCGAAGGGATGCAAGTGACCGGATATGGCCGTCTCCCCATATCCGGTCAGGGCCTGGGTAAGGCCTTCCTCTGTGACCTCCGTGTCTCCGTGGTAGAATCGTCTTTTTCACAACACTGTTGTCCGAACAGCATGACATTATATCATGGAAGGTTATGCGTTCGTCAGCCATACCCTGCTCGAATAGCGGCGGTAAACCAGAAAGGCCTGTACAGCCTGGGACACGTTCATGGCCCACCAGACTGAGATCGGCCCGAATCCGAACAGCACTACAAAAACATAGCAGAGTGGTATTCTTACGAGCCATACGCTCACGGCAATGCGGGCGAGCACGCTTCGCGTATCCCCGGCACCGCTCAAACCGCCACTAAGAATCACTCCGGAGGCCATTATCGGCTCGCCGAGCATGTTGATGTAAATGTACCACATCGTTTCTTTGATAACGATCTCGTTGTGAGAGAGCAGGGGCACGATCCAACGCGCATTCAGGATTACAGCCAACGACAGGGCTGAGACTATCCCCACCCCTATCATCATGGTCACAAGACCGTTCTTGTACGCATCGTCCGGTTTCCGCTCTCCCAGACAGTTCCCGATGACCACCGCATTTGCCATGTTGAATGCGAAAGCAGGAAGAAAGATTGCGGACTCTAACCGAAGTCCCGTAGTGAGCGCGGCAAGCACTTCTACCCTGTGCTCAGGCAACATGCTCAGGATAAGAAATAAAGCCATGGAACCGAGTTGCCAGAGTATCTGAAGCGCACCCATGGGCCATCCTATGTTGAACATCCTCTTGATGAGAGCCTGTGAGAATCTCCTGGTGCCAATAAACCGTGACCTGACGTAGTGGAGGTTCATGAGGCTGCCCACGCAGACGGCCGTCGCAGTGGCAATCGCGATGCCTCTGTAGCCAAGGGGCGTCTCAAAAACAAGAAAGAGATTGAGTGCGATATTGACCAGGCAGACCGTGGTCATAGTCTTTAGAGAAGTTTTGATCATACCGCAGGATCTCAGCACGCCATTACTGTTGATAAGCACGTAATGGAAGAGCAGACCCGCAGCATACACCCTTATGAACGGGGCGCTCATCTCCTTGATTTCCGAGGGAATATTTAGCAGTGATGTGACCCACGGGGCCAGTGAATAGCCGAGTCCTGCGAGGATTAGACCGGCAGCAGCAGATGAGAGAAGTGACGAAAATATCGCTTCACTCAGTTCTTCCTTGTTGCCCGATGTGAACAGCCGCGAAACGACGGATACGGTCCCGACGGTAAGGGCATTTGCGATGACGATAAGGATGAAATACTGCTGAACCACGAAACCATACGTAGCCTGGATATCTTTCCCTACCCGACCGGCTACGTATACATCTGTCAACCCCACGAGGAACTCGTAGAACATGATGAGTGTCATGGGCCAGGCCACTTCCCAACTATGCCCTATGTAAGCTCGAACGTCTGTTCTCTTCAGTAACGGCCCAATACGCAGCATGTTACTAAACTATACACACTTAGGTTGGTTTTTTCACGCGGTTAAAGACTGTAAAGCTCAGAAAGCAGCCAAACGCAACGAAACCCATCAAGGACCAGCATTAATACCAATTTGCATTCAAGATGGACGACCCAGCCTTCGGCCAGGTACCCCGGGCGGCAGCGAGGATTGATTTAGCCGGGTACCCGTGAGCAACGCTCCTTCCAGCGGGCATAAACAAGTCCACACGGGGGCAGGAGGAGGGCGACGCAGCACACCCGCTAGCGGGTACCCGGAAGGTATACACGTGAAGGCGAATTGGTATAAGAGGCCGCGCGAAGGGAAGCGAGATGAAGAGGTCAAAGCCTCCAGCCTTAAGGAGCTTGAGAGGGCTGCCAAGAAGGCGGCTTCGATCACCCTTTCATTGTAACGGGAGGGATAATAGCAAGAACGATAGCTTCCACCTACAAAGCGAGCGTTTAGGAATGACGAACGAGGATGCGCATTACCACGATAATGGTTGAACAAAGAATTGAGCCAGAGGTGGGGGGCTCTACCTTCAAAGCTTTTAGCGAGAAGTGGTTGGATTAGTCTATTGTTTTTCAGTCCTACATTCCGTACTCCACCTTCTGATAGTTGCATTCTTACTTAGATCATGCGGCTGTTTACGAGCATTGTCATGATCTAGGTTGATCAGCGCGAGCAAGCGGCGGCTATGCGAATTTCTAAGATGTGCGCATGGCATCAAAGATCGGCTTTCTTATTTTGTCGAGATAGGCGATAACTAAATTTTCTAGCCCTACATAATAAAAAATCCCTGGATCATCGTGATTCGACCTGAAAGCAATAACTCTCGGCCCCAAAACGTTTAGATTTTCAATAACGAACGCGTGTCCTTCATCCACACGCGTCGATTCTTCTATTATACTTGATAAGTCATCAATTGTCTTTGCCTGCTGAGAATGAACGATTCTGTTGATTATCCACCAAAATGATTGATTGGTAAAGTTCACCCTCTTCCCGTCGCGAAAAACCGCCCCTTCATCCAACTTGTGCGGCTTCACTTTTTTAAGACTAATCAATAAATCCGGGGAGACTTTTCCAGCCCGTTCGATTACCTTTCTGGTTTGATAAGCAAAATCATGTGTCATATCCAGCTGCTTTTCTTTCAATATCATTTCCAAATCAATTGTTGCGGCGATTTCGAAGCCTTTGAGGTCTGCTCTACAGCATGCAAGAATTAACGCCCCAGTATTTATCGCAGATTGATCGACTCTAATTATTCCCTGAAGGATGTCTGCGTCAATCATTATTCAACCGTCTCACTTGAATTCAACCGCCGACTTAAACGTGACAAATATAGATCATGAGACTGCTCAGGATTTGCAGGATCAGATTACGTTTTGTCATCTGCCCCCTCGCGGCAGGCAGTTTTGTCATCGCTTGGGGGGTTCCCTGAATCAATGAAGCTTGGCAGTGTCAGCAGTTCATCCTTGATTTTCTCGATGAGAGAAATGTCGTCCTTTATAGGAAGCAGTAAGTAATGCGGGGCCAGTGCGGTTGTTTTAGCTTCAAAATAGTCAGCCTCTGGATCTACTTCTTGAAAACAGATAGCCTCATCTGATTGTATTATAGGAATGATAGACCCTATGTATTTTTCAAGAAGTTTCTCGATATCGGCTGGCACCTGTGCTTTCGTGAGCAGGGCAAGGAATATTCTCCTCATCCATGTTTCTCTTTCTATCACCCACAAAGCAGTGCCGAGAGCGAATTTCGTTTGTTGAATTTTCATATCACTTTCGCTCTTGAGCGTTTGCAATTCAGTGTCTTTTTCAGTCATAATGGCAAGCGCGGTCTCTATCGTCTCATTTATTAATTCTTGTTTCTTTTCAGCTTCCATCTTAATTTCATAATTCTGCATTTGGAGTTGGGTATTTTGGGCGTAATAGTCATTTATCACCGTTTCCTTGAAATCCAGGTGTTCCCTGAGTTCCGTGATATAGTTTTTTCTCGCTTGATGGAAAAGGGAATAAAATTGCTTCGATATCAAAACCAAGCCCCAAAGAAACAACAGACCCAAGATAGGCCACAATAGCCATGGTATCGCTTTTATGACCGCCTGAATCAACTCCGCCAACTTATCCACTTTATTACCTCCCCAGCAGAACCAACAGTATCCTGGCGGTGCACACTTTCTAACACAATTCTATACTCGTAAGACTGGTGCGTCAAACATTTCTTTGACCTTCGGCCGTTCACCCTTGCCGCCTCAAATCTGGTATGCCGATGAAAGGTATTGACGGTCACGCTTCCAGTCAACTATATTTAATTCCCCCTTCAACAAAACATGTTTTGTGGCTCAACATTGCGAAGATCACACGAATG
>Ga0209039_10000182_pt1 | contig 57405 bp, 47 predicted proteins | sample BogFormECP12_OM1_FD_188238 | JGI IMG/M metagenome (GOLD analysis project Ga0209039, IMG submission 188238) | Bog forest soil microbial communities from Calvert Island, British Columbia, Canada - ECP12_OM1 (SPAdes) (version 2) | ecosystem: Environmental > Aquatic > Freshwater > Wetlands > Bog ...
CTTGGCTCATCGCGATTCGTTCCATCCTTCAGCCTTACGGCTGTCAAGAGGAACTTTCTACTTGGCTCAAAGCGGAACTTTTCACTTGGCCGCGACACTTAGGGCGCTGGGTGTCGCCCGGGATCGAAAAACCCGCTACACTGGCGGGTGAACGAGGGGCGCTCATGAAGACGATTCTGCTGACAATCCTGTTTGGCTGCGCCTTGCAGGCTCAGACAGGCGACACAAAACCATGGGACCGGCAGGCAGCGGCCGCCTACCTGGATGGGCGCATGGGCTGGTGGGCGGGGTGGCCTACAGCGGCGCGCGATCATGAAACGTTCTGCGTCTCGTGCCACACATCGCTGCCATACGCACTGGGGCGGCCCGCGCTGCGTAGTGGGCTGGGCGAGCAGGGTCCGTCAGCGAACGAGCGCAAGTTTTTGGACAACACGGCCAGGCGAGTGTCGCTCTGGCCGGAGGTCGAGCCGTTCTATAGCGACGCCAAGAATGGCGCGCCGAAATCGGCGGAAGCGCGCGGCACGGAGGCGGTGATGAATGCGCTGATTCTGGCCCGTTATCAAGCGCCGGCCGCGAAAGATGCGCTGCGCAATATGTGGGCACTGCAACTGAAAACCGGCGAAAAGCGCGGCTCGTGGAGCTGGCTGAATTTCCACAACGAGCCGTGGGAAGCGGACGATTCGGCGTTTTGGGGCGCGGCGCTGGCGTCGCTTGCGGCGGGGCTCGAGCCGGAAGAATACCGGAATGCCGCTGAGATTCAGGAGAACCTGGCGCTGCTCAGCGGATACTTGCAGCGCGAGCAGCAAGGCCAGTCCACCCTGAATCGCGCCGTGGCACTGTGGGCTTCGGGCAAGTTGCCGAAGCTGCTGAATCGGGAGCAGCGGGCGGCGATCGTCGAGGAGATCCTCGGCAAGCAGCGCGAAGACGGCGGTTGGAGCGCGTCTTCGCTGGTAGCGAAGGAGTGGAAGCGCAAGGACGGCACGCCCATGGATGCGGGCAGCGATGGCTACGGCACCGGGCTGATGGTGGTGGCCCTGGAGCAGTCGGGCAGCGTGTCGGCGCAAGCGCAGATCGCCAAGGGGCTGGCGTGGCTGGAACACAATCAGGACCAGTCAGGCGCGTGGCTTAGCACTTCGATGAACAAGCAGCGCGACCCGGGGTCGGATGCCGGCCGGTTCATGAGCGATGCCGCCACCGCGTATGCGGTGCTGGCTCTCAGCGGGCGATAAAACGGCTGGAGGTCGAAGCCGGTCAGGCGGCGAGCGAAAGGCGGGCAAGCTAAAGGATCTCCACCGGCGGCAAGACCGCCGCTACCTGACCTGCGAAAATGCGAGGAGGGATGTTAGATCGCTTGCGAATCAGAGCTCGGCGCCACGCCCTCATCTTGGGCGGCCTGCTCCTTACTTGTCTGTTGTGCGGTTGGGGCAGGCCGGCGCCGGATTCCTTCCGCTTCGCGATTCTGGGAGACCGGACCGGCGAGGCCCAACCGGGCGTCTATGAGCAGGTGTGGAAAGAGGTCGCAGCCGAAAGCCCCGCATTCGTGATCAGTGTGGGCGACACCATTGAGGGCATGAGCGACAGCAGCGCAGAAGCGGAGTGGCGCCAAGCCGATGAGATTCTCAGACCTTTCAGGCGCTATCCACTGTATCTCACGCCCGGCAACCACGACGTCTGGTCTACGGCATCGGAGCAGCTATTCCGGCAGTATGCGGCGCACCCCTTGCACTACAGTTTCGATTACGGGCAGGCGCATTTCACGATCCTGGACAACAGCCGGTCCGAGGAATTGCCGGCCGGGGAGCTGGCCTTCCTTGAAACTGACTTGAAAGCCCATGCCGGGCAGCCGTTGAAGATGATCGTCTCGCACCGGCCATCCTGGCTGCTCAACGTGGCCCTGCAGAATCCAAACTTCGCGCTCCATCAGCTTGCCCGGCGGTACGGCGTTCAGTATGTGGTGGCCGGACATGTACACCAGATGTTGCGTCTCGAGCTCGAAGGCGTCACCTATGTCTCAATGGCCAGTTCGGGCGGGCACCTGCGGTTGTCTGGAGCCTACCAGGACGGTTGGTTCTTTGGACACGCGCTGGTTGAGGTAGAAGCTAAGAGCATCGACTTTCAAATCAGGGAAGCAGGTCCTCCGCACGGCGAGGGCCGGAGCTCGAAACTAACGGATTGGGGCGTGGCCGGTCTGGTCAAAAGAGGCGAACGAAAGTCCGCGCCGGCGAAGTAAGCGAGGGAAGGCCCGCGGGTCAGCGCGACGCGGGAGGCTCCTGGTCTGTGGGAATGCCTGCCAGGTGCCGGTAGAAAGCCACTGCGCGGTTGATCGCCGATGCCTCATGATCCTCCGCAATCAATCCTCCGGCTTTTCCGCTGGTGCGCATGATGCCGTAGTACCGCCAAAGACCCGCGGCCTCCTGTTCGAGGTAATAGATCGACTGGACCTGGCCCGGCTCAAACAAGGGGATCAAAAGGTATCGGATCGTGGTCGAGTTCTCGATATCAAACACAAGGCGTCCCGTCGAAGCAGTGCGAATGCGCATTCGGTAGATCACCTTGCCGAACCGGTTGTCCTCCTGCTGAAAGAAGAGAGTCCGGCCTGCCGAGATCTCATCCACGGAGAAGTCCGGGCGATGTCGATTGCTGTCCGGCCCCGGCGAAGCGTAGGCATCGACAATCAACTTTTGCCATCGTTTCTGGGTGACGGACCAATAGAGGATTCCGTTGGTTTCGGATACTGCGCCGATCCGGCGGCGCAGTCCATCGGCGCCTCCGGTAAAGCGAAAGCGCGCGGACACCGCGACGATCGTGGGGAAGTCGGAGGCGCCCCAGCCGGTGCAGGCGGGAGGTTTCCAGTCCGGCTCGAGATTGGATGCGTTCCACACTTTCACGGCCGGAGAAGCATCCAACGTGGGAAACGGCGGAAGCGGCTCCGACCCACACGGAGGCTGCGGCGAGGATTCAGCACGGATCGAGCTCCCGCACCAGAGGACCGTGGTGAACAAAGCCGTGGCAGCCAAGCGGGGCAACCTGAGACGAGGAAGCGGGCCGGACACTCTTGAAAACCTTCCTTCCGCTCGTATTGTAGCCGACGTTGGGGCAGAGAATGGGGTAATTGGTTACTGTCCCGTTTCTTAATATTTCAGATAGACGGTCTTGTAGTCGCTGTAGAATTCCAGCGCGGCGGGTCCCTGCTCCTTGGGGCCGAAGCTGGAATCCTTGGTGCCGCCGAAGGGCAACTGATACTCGACGCCCGCGCTGGGCAGGTTGACGGTGAGCAGACCGGCTTCGGCGCGGTAAATGAATTCGAAGGTGCGCGAGAGATTGGTGGTCTGAATCGACGAGGAAAGACCAAAGGGGATATTGTTGGCGATGCGCATGGCATCTTCGAAATTCCTGGCGCGCATGATGGCGAGCACCGGGCCGAAGATCTCTTCGCGGGCGATGGTATGGCTTTCTTCAACGCCGCCGAAAACCGTGGGCTCGACGAAGTAGCCGTTCGCGAGCGCGCCTTCGGTGAGACGCCGGCCGCCGCACAATGGCTCGCCGCACTCCTGGCGTCCGATCTCGATGTAGCGGAGATCGGTTTCCATCTGGCCCTCGTCGACACAGGGGCCGATGTCGACGCCCGGCTCGATGCCGTCACCCACCTTGAGTTTGCGAGTGCGCTCCACCACGGCGGCTACAAAGCGATCGTAGATGGCATCCTCGACAATGGCGCGGCTGGTGGCGGTGCATTTCTGGCCGGTAGAAAAGAACGCGGCGTTCACCACGTTCTCCACGGCGGACGGGAAGTCCGCGTCGGCCAGGACGATGGTGGGATTCTTGCCGCCCATTTCGAGCTGGATGCGGAGATGGCGCGCGGACGCTTGTTGGTGAAGCCACTGTCCGATTTCACAGGAGCCGGTGAAAGAAACGGCCTTGAGCGGCGCGGCGTTGACCAATGCCTGGCCGAGCGCGCCGCCGGAGCCGGCCACGAAGTTGACCACGCCCTTGGGAATGCCGGCTTCATGGAGTGCCTCCACGATGCGCCAGGCGCTGAGCGGCGCGGCGGAAGCCGGTTTCAATAGCACGGTATTGCCGCAGATGAGCGCTGGGGCGAGCTTCCAGGCGGGGATGGCGCTGGGGAAATTCCACGGAGTGATGAGGCCGACTACGCCGATGGGTTTGCGCAGCGCGAACATGTGGACGCGGTCGCGCTCGGAGGGCACCAGCATGCCGGGCATACGCGAGCCTTCACCGGCGAAATAGCGGAGGATATTGATGGCGCGGCGCACTTCGCCCTTGGCCTCGGGCAGCGTCTTACCTTCCTCGCGCGTCATGTCAGCGGCTACCTGCTCGAATTTCCTATCGAGGATGTCGGCGGCTTTGAAGAGGATGTTGCCGCGCGCGGGGCCGCTCATGGCGCTCCAGGCGGGCAAGGCGGCGGCAGCCGCCGCGGCCGCGTCGTTGACGTCCTGCGCCGTGCCCTTGATGAAGTTGCCGATTAGTTCATTGGTATTGGCGGGGTTGCGATTCTCAAAGGTCTGGCCGCGCGAAACCCATTCGCCGTTGATGTAGTTGGAAAAGAGCTGAGCCATAGAGGTCCTTAAAACTGCACTTTGGGCGCCTGGTCGGCGCCGGGAGCGGTCTTGAAATAAGCGTCGTTGCGGGTGAAGCCGGACATGGAGGCGACGATGTTCTGGGGGAACAATTGCAGCGTGGCGTTGTAGGTCTGAAGCGCTTCGTTGTATTTGCGGCGCTCCACGGCAATGCGGTTCTCGGAGCCCTCCAGCTGATTCTGCAGGCTCATGAAATTCTCGTTGCTCTTGAGCTGCGGATAGTTTTCGGCCACCACCAGCAGCCGCGATAGCGCGCCGGAAAGCTGGTCGTTGGCGGCGATCTTATCCTGCGGCGTGCGGCCGCTGATCAAGGCGGCGCGCGCGTCGGCGATGGATTTGTAGACTTCGGTTTCGTGCGCGGCGAAGCCCTTCACGGTGTTCACCAGGTTGGGGATCAGGTCGGAGCGGCGTTGCAGCACCACGTCCACGTCGGCCCACTGGGCTTTCACGGCTTCCTGCTGAACGGCAAGCTGATTGTGGATGCTGACGAACTTGGCGCCGAATCCCAGCAGGATGACCAGGACGATGGCGATGACGATCAGAGCGATTTTCACGATAGTCTCCTATTTTTCCAGCCGGTCCACGGCGTCGATCACCACGGAAATGCATTGCAGGAACGAATCGAGCAGGGCCACTGGTTCTATCTGGCGCGGCTTGATACGTTCTTCACGGACGTCCAAAAGCTGGTTGCAGGGTTGAGGGTCAAAGCCGAAATGTTCCGCGGCGCGCTGGACGACCCCGCGCTTTTTCGAGGGTGCGTCGACGCCGTGGAGGATGAGCGCGTGGCGGAATAGCACGCAGAAGGTCGAAATCGAATCCAGCAGCAGGCGGCGCAGCAGGTTGGCATCGGACAGCATGCCCGAAGCCTTTTGGCGCAGGCGGAGGACTTTGGCGCGGAGGTCGTGCTCCACCTGGGCGCGATAAAAGGAATCGTCGATGACCAGGGAGGTGATGACGTCGCGGCCAAAGAGCAACTGGTGATGGCGTTTGATGTCGTTGAACTCGATGGCGAAGCAATCGGTGGAAGTGGCGACTTCGTGCTCGGTGAGGAGCAGAGGCGAGGGGCTGCCCTGCTCGCGCCACCAGCGAAAGACATCTTCGCCCGCACCGAGTTGGCGGGAGGTGATCTCGCTGAGCACGCACAGCACGTTGTAATCGGAGAAACGGGGGTGGTGGTCACCGGCCGCGGCCGAGCCGTAGAGAACCACGGCGACCAGACAGTCGCCATAAGCCTTTTGCAATTTCTCCACCAGTTGGTTCAGCACCTTATCCATACTGTGGTCCTCACCAGTCACCGGATGCGCCTCCGCCGCCGGAATCGCCGCCGCCGAAGCCGCCGAAGCTGTCACCGGAATCGGGACCGCCGAAGCCTCCGGAGCCGCGGCCACCCCAGGTGGATCGGCCCATCGCGTTGCCGAGAATCAACCAGGGCAGGAAGCTTCCGCTTCCGCCGCCGAAGCCGCGCGGGCCGGCACGACGCATCAGCCACGAAAAAAGAATGAAGATGCCGATCACCACGGGCCACGGGAAATTGTCGGACGAGGAGGGCCGGACGCGCCGCGGCGGCAGGTGCGCCAGCAGTTGTACGTTCTTGGAACGGGCGATGACATCACCCATGCGCTGCGCGGCGGCCATCATGGCGTCGCCGTAATCCTTCTGGCGGAGAGCTGGCCGCATATCGCGCAGGATCTCGCCATCCAGGCCATCCGGCAAAATGGGTTCGAGGCCGTAGCCTACTTCCAGACGGCTGCGGTGGTCGTTGGTGGCCAGCAGCAGCAGGATGCCTTCATTCTTGCCCTTCTGGCCGACGCCCCAGGCGCGGAAAACGGTGTTGGCTACGTCTTCAACGGGCTCGCCTTCGAGCGATGGGATGGTGACGAAGGCCATCTCGGCGCCCGTGGACCGCTGGACAATCGCGCCATAGGCTTCGAGCTGGCTCTTGGCGGCGGGGTCGATGACGCGCGCGAAGTCGCTGACGTAGCCTTCGGGGTGCGGGTAGCGCGCTTTCCAATCGACCGCACGGCCGGCCGAAGCGCCCACGAGCAGCACGACGCCCAGCCGCAACCACTTGTTCATATTGATTTTTCAGTGTACTACGGGCAGGCGTCTGGATTCGCGGAGGGAAGCTCTGCTAAAATAGAGATCGTCGCGTTGGGACGTCGTCTAACGGTAAGACTGCGGCCTCTGGAGCCGCGTATCGGGGTTCGAATCCCTGCGTCCCAGCCAACCCAACTTTCCTGCATCTTTCCCTTCACCTTGATGTCAATATGATTAGCGCCACACCAGATGAGCCACGTTGCGGTCACGCAAGCGATTCAATTTGTTGAGCGCTATGGGTATGCGCTGCTGTTCTTTTGGGTGCTTGCCGAACAGGGAGCGCTGCCGATTCCTTCGGCTCCTCTGCTGGTCGCCGCAGGAGCGCTGGTGCGCACGGGGCGCCTGGACGCGGCGCTGGCGGTCGGGTGTTGCGTGGCCGGCGCGCTTCTCGCGGACGGCGTGTGGTTTCATTTCGGGCGCCGCCGCGGCAAGAGCGTGCTGCGGTTCGTCTGCCGCGTATCACTCGAGCCCGATTCCTGCGTGCGCCAGACGGAGAACGCTTTCCTCAGGTATGGCCTCAACACGCTGCTTTTCGCCAAATTCATTCCGGGGTTGAACGCGGTGGCGGCTCCTCTGGCCGGCGATTCCGGAGTCGGCGCCGTCCGCTTTCTGGCGGTCGACGCGCTGGGGATCGTAGTCTGGAGCGCTACCTATATCGGCATCGGATTCATCTTTAGCGATCAATTGGAGCTGGCGCTCGCCTATGCCCAGCGGTTGGGCTCCGGACTTGTGATCCTGGTGGGCGGCCTGTTCGCAGCGTGGATCCTCTGGAGGTTCATCCAGCGACGGCGATTCCTCAAGCAGATCGAAGTGGCCCGCATCGCGCCCGAAGAACTGCGCGACCGCATGGACGCCGGCGAAGATTTTTTCATCGTGGACGTTCGCAGCAGCCTGGCAAGCGACGCCAGCACCCTGCCCGGTGCGATCCGCCTCTCCACCCAGGATCTGACCGTCAACTGGCAACAGGTTCCCCGCGACCGCGAAATCATTGTCTTTTGCAGTTGACCCAACGAAGCCTCCAGCGCCCGTGTGGCGCTGCTCCTGAAATCGCAGGGCATCACGCGGGTGCGCCCGCTGCAGGGCGGTGTGGAGGCGTGGGAGAGAATGATGCAGGCACGGGCACTGCCGCAGCGCTTCCAGTCCGGAGGCTAGGGCCAGGCCCAAAGGCCTAACCGCCGCGGATGGAGATTCCGACCAGGGCGAGTGTCAGGCCGATCATCACCACCACGGTGGTCCAGGAGATGGCGTTGAACCATGGTGAATTGGTCCACTCGCCCATCAAATCGTGCTTGTTGATGAGCTTGATCATGAAAATCAGGATGAATGGCAGGAGCACACCGTTCAGCACCTGCGACAACAGGATCATGCGGACGAGAGGGAAGCCGGGGACCAGGATCACGCCGGCGCCCACCACGATCAGCAAGGTGTAAAGCAGATAGAAAACTGGGGCTTCGCGCATGCGTTTGTTTACGCCGGCTTCAAAGCCCAGGCCCTCGCACACGGAGTAAGCCGTGGAAAGGGGAAGGATGCTGGCGGCGAAAACCGAGGCATTGAGCAGCCCGGCGCTGAAGAGCAGAAAGGCATATTTGCCGAAAGGCTTGAGGCCCTGGGCAGCCTCGGCGGCGTCCTGGATGTCGCGAGGGTGCACGCTATAGATGGCGCCGGCGCAGGCGACGATGATAAAGAAGGCCACTACGTCGGTCATGATGCAGCCGACGACGACTTCGAGGCGCGAAGCGGCATAGTCCTTCACCGTGATGCCTTTTTCGACGACGGCCGATTGCAGATAGAATTGCATCCACGGCGCGATGGTGGTTCCGACCATGCCAATCAGCATGTAGATGTAGCCAGAATCCAGCATCAACTTGGGAGTGACGCTATAGATAGCGGCTTCCTTCCAATCGGGCTTTACCAGGAAGCCGGAAATGATGTAAGTGACGTAAATCAGGCAGCCGACCAGAAAGACTTTCTCGACGCTCTTGTAATTGCCCTTCACCACTAAAATCCAGACGCCTATGGCAGCCAGCGGAACCGAGATATAGCGGCTGACGTGGAATAACTCGAGCGAGCTGGCGACGCCGGCAAACTCGGCCATCACGTTGGTCATGTTGGCGAGGACCAGCAGCGTCATGATGAAGAATGTCATGCGCAGGCCAAACTCCTCGCGGATCAGGTCGGAAAGGCCCTTGCCGGTGACGGCGCCCATGCGCGAGCACATCTCCTGCACGATGATGAGCACCAGGGTGATGGGCAGCAAGGTCCACAGAGGCAAATAACCGTACTTGGCGCCGGCGGCGGAGTAAGTGAAGATACCGCCCGAATCGTTGTCCACATTGGCGGTAATGAAGCCCGGTCCGATGACGGCCAGAAAAACCAGGATGTGGTAGCGGAAACGGCCAAGGAGTTGCCGCATCCTTATTTCTGCCTCAACACGGAGATGACGTCATCGGCGGTGATGACTCCAGCCAGTTTGCCGTCTTCGTCCACAACGGGTAAAGTCAGCAGGTTGTATTTGTCGAATAATTCAGTAAGGCGGTCCTGGGATTCGTCGACGTTGACCTGGATCAGGGTATCGCTGGCTAGCGACTGTAGTTTGGCGTCCGGCTGGGCAAGGAAGAGGCGAGCGAGTGGAATGGCGGCGGTGAGACGTTCCTCGGCATCGATCAGGAAGAGAGTATTGAGGCTCTCCAACAAGTCCTCGTTGCCGCGCAAGCCGGCCAGGGCGTCGGCGACGAGAGCGTTCTGGTGCAAGGAGACATATTCGGTGTTCATCATGCCGCCGGCGGTGTCCTCTTCGAATTCGAGCAGCTCACGGACCTCGGATTTGGGCGCGGAGTCCATTTCGTCGAGAATTTCTTCGGAGGTTTCGTCCTGAAGCTCGGAGAGCGCGTCGGCGGCTTCATCGGGAGCCATCTCTTCGACGATGTCGGCGGCCTTTTCGGGTTCGAGGGATTCGAGGATGCTGGCCTGCATTTTGGGATCGATTTCGGAGAGGGCGTCGGCGGCTACTTCGCTATCGATGGTTTCGAAGATGGCTTCGCGCTCGGCGGGGCTCAATTCCTCGACGATGTCGGCGAGGTCGGCCGGGTGCATGTCCTCGAGCTTGCTGTAGGAGATGTTGAGGCGCAGGCGGCGGAGCGGGTCGGGCTCGAGCACGTTGGCGAATTCCCAGCGGATGAAGTTGGGGGGAATGGGCTGTTGCAGGCGGCGGATCCAGGCGGGCGGGAGCAAGCCCTGGACCAGGCGCCGGAAGATGCTGCGAAGGCCGATATCAACCTCGAAGACGGTCAGGATATCGCGCTGGCCGTCATGGTGGACATGCATGGTGACATCGTTGACGCGGACGACTTTGCGGCCGGTGACGTCAATGATCTGCTGGTCCAGCAGGTCGCGACCAATGCGCAGCATGTACTCGTCGTCATGGTAGGGGAGCAGTTGCTCGTCGCAGAGCTGAATGCCGCGGCCGAGGGTGATGGAGCGGATCTGGTCGGCGCGGACGGTGAGCCAGGTATCGCCGCCGCCCACCAGGATGCGATCGATGCGCGCGGCGTCGGCGACCGGCACAAGGGCGGCATCCTTGACCCGGCCGATGCGCCGGCCCTTGATGTCCAACACCGGCATGGACACCAGTTCGGTAAAAAAAAGCAGGTTATCCGCCATCGAAAACGCCCCGGCGACAGACCATCGGAGCGCGATTTCGTGCGGCCGTCGACCTGAGTCCTGCCAGTGCGCTCTACACAGCTTTCCGTCGCCACTCCCAATATGGCGCATCCACTTGTAAACCCGCAAGCAAAAAGTGTTTTTTCGGAAGGCCGAATGCAAAATTACGGTTGGACGGCGGGTTAGGCTGAACCAGCGTTAAATCTCGCGGAAAACCGGAAATGGCGGGGATGGAGGCAGTATCATTCTGTCTATATGGTTCGCGCCGCGATTGCCGCCGCCCTGTTGCTGCCGTTTCCGCTGGTTGTCGCACCGGCGCAGGGCCAACCCCCGCCGGCTTCGCCGCCATCGGCCTATGTGGGATCGAACGCCTGCAAAACTTGCCATGCCGACGTGTGGCTGAATTTTTACAGGAATCCGCACTTCAAGAGCGTGGCTTCCGGGAAGGAGCCCTCGGAGCGTACTGGTTGCGAAGGCTGCCATGGGCCGGGGCAGGCGCACGTCGCGGCCCGCGGCGGCAAGGCCAGCATTCCGCGGGCGTTCTCCCTGCTGAGTCCCAAACAGGCTCTGGAGGCGTGCCTGACGTGTCACGAAAGCAACTTCGACAAAGCCAACATCCAACGGTCGGAGCACACCCAGCACGACGTGGCCTGCACCGGTTGCCATTCCATCCACCACGCCTCGACGCCGCAGCGTCTGCTCGCCAAGAAGCAAAGCGAGCTTTGCTACTCCTGCCACGCCGGGATTCGCGGGCAGTTCGAGATGCCGTCCAAGCACCGCGTCAACGAAGGATTCATGCAATGCAGCGACTGTCACAACCCGCATGGCTCTTTCGCGGCGACGTGGGGCATGGGACAGCGCTCGCACATGGTGGAGCAGGCGCTGGACAACGAGAGCCCCTGCCTGAAGTGCCACGTGGACAAGCGCGGGCCGTTTGTCTATGAGCATCCCTCGGTGGCCGTGGAGGGCTGCCAGATGTGCCACAACCCGCACGGCTCCATGAATGCCAAACTGCTGAAGCGGCCGGTGGTGTTTACGCTCTGCCTGGAGTGCCACGACGCGGGCGGTTCCGGGACGCGCAATCTTGGGGTGGATCTGCAATCGGCTCGGCACAACCTGCTCGATCCGAAGTTCCAGAAGTGCACCACCTGCCACGTGCGGATCCACGGATCGAACGCCGACCAATACTTCTTGAGATGACCGCCATGTCCAAATTACTGCTTCCGATTTTCGCGGTTGCCGGCGCCCTGGCGGCGCAACAAGTGGTGGCTCCCACGCCCGACACGGTGGGTTCGCCGCGCGGCGACGGCTGGGGCGACTATAACGTCACGCAGTCCTTCGAAACCGGCTACCGTTTTCACCTGGTGGGCGGCGACATCGGGGAGTATCGCAGCGACGCCAATTACGGCAATGGCCTGCGGTTGCTGGGCAGCAGCTTCGCGATGAATTCGAAAGACGGCCACGGCAAGTGGTTCGACCAGATCACGCTCAACACCAGCGGCCTGGGTAACGACCCCTACCAATCGGCCATTTTACACGTCGAAAAAAACGGCCTCTACCGCTATGACATGAGTTGGAGATTGAGCGACTACTTCAACCCGGGACTGACGGTGGCGGGGGGCGAACACCTGGCGGATACCAGCCGGCGCCTGCAGGATCATGACCTGACGCTGTTGCCGCAGTCGCACGTGCGCTTCCATTTGGGCTACAGCCGCAATATTGAGGACGGGCCGGCGCTTTCCACTGCGCAGGAGTTCAACCTGAACGGTTCGGCGTACCCCATTTTCACCAACGTGCGGCGCCAGTGGAACGAGTACCGCATGGGCGCGGAAGCGCATTTTGCGGGCTTTCAGTTCACCGTGGAGCGCCGCTGGGATTTCTTCAAAGACGACACGCCGGCTGCGGCCGACGGCATTCAGGCGGCCGGGACACCGACGGATCTGACGGTGCTGCAGCAGTTCACCCGCTCGCAGCCGGTGCACGGGTCGAATCCGGGGTGGCTGGGGAACCTGCACACGCGGCGCAAGCGGTGGGGCCTGAACGCGCGTCTGACTTACGTGAATGGAAAGAACGATTTTGCGCTTGACGAATCGGCCCTGGGAGTGGATCAATTCGGCAGCCCGGCCAGCCGGCAGATCGTGGTGGGCGGCGACGCCGGCCGGCAGAACCTGGCCGGCGACCTGAGCGTGAGTTACTTTCCGACGGACCGGCTAACGTTTGTCAATAATACGTCGATCTCCAATAATCGCATCGACGGCGACTCCACTTACTCGGAGTTTCTAACCGGCACTAATCTCGGAACTACCATCTATTTCCGCTATCTGGGTATCCGCACGATTACCAATTCGACGGATGTGAATTACCGCGTGGCCGACTGGATCGGTTTCTACCTTGGCTATCATTACGCCGACCGCCGGGTTGAGACAGTGGAAGGGTTCACGCTTCCGGCCTTCGCCAATTCCACGGAAAACAACTTCTACGAAGTCGGCAACCAACTCCAATCGGGCCTGGCGGGGATGCGGCTGCGGCCGTGGAAGGCGTTCACCGTCAACTTCGACTACGAAATCGGCCGGACGAATAACCCGCTGACGACGATCAGCGACAAGAATTTCCAGACGCTGGGCGGACGCGCGCAATACCGCGTCCGCAAGGTGCAGCTATCGGCGGGCTATAGAGAATCCTACGATTTCAATTCATCGTTTTCGCTGTTCAGCTCGCATTCGCGGGGCTATAGCGCCGGCGCGTCGTGGGCGCCTCGCGACTGGTTTTCGCTCGACGCCTCATATGACAAGCAGCATCTCGATAGCTCGTCGTTCCTGGCCTTTTTTGCGGGCACGAGCCGTTCAACTCTGCAGGCCAACTACCGGTCGGTCTATATAAGCAACATCCACGCCGCGAACCTGGGCGTGCGCTTTGCGATCCGCCGGCGCGCCGATCTGTACCTGGGCTACAGCATTACGAAGGACACGGGCGATGGCCGCGCAACCGCAGTGCCCGCGGGCACGACCGACCCGACCCAGGCCTTGCTCGACTCGGTGCAGACATTTCCGCTGACCTATCAGTCGCCACTGGCGCGGCTGTCGGTCCGCATCAGCCCGAAAGTCCGCTGGAACGCGGGCTATCAATACTACGGTTACGGGGAAACATTCGGATTACTGGGCTATTATCAGAACTTTCACGCCCATACGGGCTATACGAGCTTTCTGTGGTCCTTCTGAGGATGCGGAAGGCGGCGCGGAAGTTTGAACACGGGAATGTCGTTCACGATCGTGCTGAGAACGCCCCTCTGAACCATTTGCGGCAAGCAATGCCTAGTACGCCGATTCCAAGCAGGGTGAGGCCGAAGGAGGACGGTTCAGGGGTGCCAGACGGGGGCGTCTGGTCAGGCGCGTACGACAGAGTCACATCGGCAAAGTTGACCTGGAGGAGAGGATTTATGCTGGAGGCAGCAGAAAATTCGATTCGGATATTGTCCCCGACGCTGGACGAAAAACTTGCGGAATCGAACATCAACGTGAAATCGACGAAGTTATACGAACCAGGGGCGCTCGGTATTCCGGAAGCAAGCACGATGCTGGTGTTGCCGGCGTCCAATAGCTGGATGTTATAAGTAGGCAGGCCTATATCTTCCCGCTGTCCTACCTCGACGCTGAAGGTGTATGTTGAATTGGCTACCAGCGGGCCAACGTCCTGGTAGAATTCGCCGCCGGGATTTACGTAACCCGTTTGATCAGCGTAGGACCCCGGGAGCTCATTCGACCATGAGACGCCAACAGGGTCCGTGACAACCGTCCAGCTTGTTATGATATTAGTCGAGTAGCCACCAAACGATTGGCTTGGGCTCGCAAAGTTATAGTTGGCGATCGTAACGGTGCCGGCGTGGGCCGGGGCCGGCAAACCGGCCAGGCAGACAAACACAAACAAGGAGACATAACGAAGCCCGACGTGTCGCATCGTAGAACCTCCTCTGAGTAGGCCCTTGGCAATCTTCCGCTGAGTCGTCAGTTTATCGTGAGTTTTCATACACCCCTCCAGGCACTAAGGGCAATCCCAGCCGACGTGCTTAACATCACGTAAAGGCCCCCTCCTTGTTCGTGCCGATGGCCTCACGTACAATGCAAGTCGGATGCGGACTGCTTCTGGACAGCCTACGGCAAAGCTGGCTGAGCGTCTCGCAAGGCTGGTGAAATTGTTCTGAAAAATTTATCAAACGGATGAACCGCCAGACAACAAAGCACTTCTTCGAATTCGGCCGCTTCCGCCTGGACCCTGCCGAGAAGGTTTTGTTTGCCGATGGGCAGCCGGTGCCCTTGACTCTGAAGGCTTTCGAGACGCTTTTAGCACTGGTGGAAAGCAGCGGCCATGTCCTGGAAAAGGATGAACTGCTCAAGCGTGTATGGCCAAGTACCTTTGTAGAGGAAGGCACGCTCGCGCAAAACATCGCCACGCTACGGAAAGCCCTGGGCGAGGGCCCGGACCAACGCTCGTACATCGAAACGGTGCCGCGGCGAGGTTACCGGTTCTCCGCGGCCGTGGAACGCGTCGAGACGGGAACCGCTCCGGAAGCGCCGCGCCCTAGGGTCCGCCGCCGTGTGATTGCTGGAGCGGCGGCCGGAGCGGTTTTATTGCTGGCCGGGTGGTTCGCGCGCGAGGCGATCCGGCCTCACGGCGGCCCCACGCGGGGAAAAACTATGCTGGCCGTCCTGCCGTTTGTGAACCTGAACGGCGACGACTCCGGGGAAGATTATTTCAGCAATGGCTTGACCGAGGAAATGATCACGCAACTGGGCGCGCTCGAGCCGGCCCGGCTGGGCGTCATCGCGCGCATGTCGGCCATGCAATATAAGGACACAAAGAAGGACGCGCGGGAAATCGGCCGGGAACTGGGCGTGGATTACATCATGGAGGGGAGCGTCCGCCGCGACGGCGAGCGAGTGCGCATCACGGCGCAATTGATCCAGACCAAGGACCAGACGCACCTCTGGGCGCGGAATTACGATCGAAACCTGCGGGACATTTTGAGTCTGCAGAGCGATGTGGCGGGCGCCATTGCCCGGGAAATCGCACTGCGGCTAACCCCCGAGTCCGCTGCGCGGCTGGCTAATGCCTCTTCGCTAGACGCCCAGGCTTACGAGTTGTATCTGAAGGGGCGGTACTCCTGGAACAAGCGCACCGAAGGCGGGTTCCTGAAAGCCATCGATTACTTCAACGAGGCGATTGCGCGCGACGCGAACTATGCCAAGGCTCATGCCGGGCTGGCGGATGCCTACGCGCTGCTCGGTTCCGTTCCCAATGCCGGCATCTCACGGCGTGAGGCGATGCAAAGGGCCAAGGCGAGCGCGCTCCGGGCACTCGAACTCGACGATTCGCTGGCTGAGGCGCACACTTCCCTGGCCTTCGTGCTGGCGCAGTATGAGTGGGATTGGCCGGGCGCACAAAGGGAGTTCCGCCGCGCCCTGCAATTGAATCCCAACTATGCGACGGCGCACCAGTGGTATGGCTTGTGGTTCATGGCGCATGCAAAGTTCGATGAAGCGCTCGAAGAAGAGCGACTGGCGCACGAGGCCGATCCGCTCTCGACCATCATCGAGACGGATACCTGCCAGTTTCTGGAGTACGCCGGACGCGACGATGAGGCCATACGTCACGCGCAACGCGCGCTGGAGTTGGATCCCGGTTTTCCGCTGGCGCATCTCTATCTGGCGGAAGCTTACGCCGGAAAACGGAATTATCCGGCCGCCTTGGCGGAGTTAGAGGGCTTGGACCCGAAGAACGAAAGCGCCTCGGCCACGTCGATGATGAGCTGGACATACGCCCTGGCGGGGCAGCGGGACAAGGCCGAAGCGAGCTTGCAGACGCTCTTGAAGGACGCAGGTCACAGGGAAGATCTGGCGATTTTATTGGCACAGGATTACGCGGCGCTGGGAAAGAAGGAGCCGGCATTCGCATGGCTGGAAAAGGCGTACCGCAACCATGAAGGCGGATTGGCTCTGCTCGGTGTGGCGTCGGCGTTCCGGCCGATCAGAAGCGATCCCCGGTTTGAGAAGTTGATGCGCGGCATGCGGCTGTCGGAGAACTAAGGTGCGCTACTGAAACATCGAAATGCCGGCGATGCCGGCGGCTCCGGCGGCGAGGCACTCGGGAGCACGGGCCGCGGTGACGCCGCCCAGCGCCAGAACCGGAATGGAGACGGCGCGCGTGGCTTCCCGCAGGCGGTCGAGGCCTAGCGGAGGGCCGTAGACGGCTTTTGATGCGGTGAAGAAGATCGGGCCAAAAACGGCAAAATCGGCGGATTCCCGTTCCGCGACGCGTAGCTCGTCGAGCGAGTGCGCCGAGACGCCGATCAGGAAGCCGGCGGGTGTGATGGCGCGGAGGGCGAGCGGCGCAATAGAGTGGGCGGGAAGGTGCACGCCGTGGGCGCCCGAAGCCAGCGCGACATCGGCGCGGGAGTTCACCAGAATGCGCGTCGAGCGCGGGTTGGGCAGCGCCAGCACATGGCGCACCAGATAACAAAGATCGCGGGCGGGCAGGTCCTTTTCGCGGATCTGAATGAAATCGACGCCGTTCTGGAGCGCGCGGGAGATGGAGTCGAGCAGGGCCGCGGTGCCGCCGGCGGCGCGGCAGTCGGTTATGTAGCAGCGCAACATTCAGAGTGGCGTGTAATAGCGCTCGCCGGCGCAAGCGCGGCAAAGAGCGACGCCATCGCGGCGGACCTCGCGTTTGAAGCTGACGGCCTCATGGCATTGGGCGCAAACCACGCGCGGGGCTTTGTAACCAGGGACGTCCTCGGGGGCGAGCGCGACGCGCACCCATTGGACCCGGAACAGAGCATCGTCGGGCATGTGGCGATAGGCGCGCATCTGCTGCTGGTTGGGACTTTCGATTGCGGGATACAGCTCGCGGGCGCGGTCCCTGGCGTCCTCGCGGGCGATAATGCGGACGGCGCGGTCTTCGCGGAGATCACAAAAGGTGGCGGCGACTTTGCCGAAATCGCGGAACTTGAGGGCGCGCTTGCCGAGCCGGCAGCCGGTGACCACGGGAATGGCGTCGGTGGCGCAGCGGTCGATTTCGACGAAAGTGACCAGGCGTTTGCGGTCGGCGCCGGCGGGGTCGGCCAGCGAAAGCAGATTCATGGCGTAGAGCGCCATGCGGAGACCCAGGATTTGACCGGCGCAGAGGTGTCCGTGGGCCTGTTCGGCCAGTCGTTCGTACTCAGGGAGCGACTTTAACGGCATGAGCTACAGTACCCGCAGCGCCTCGGGCGGGAATTCCACCTGCCAATCCTTATTATCCTTCCGGCGGGCGAACTCGTCGTGGGAGACGGCGACGCAAATGTCGAAGGAGAATTCAAGCAGCACGGAATGGGCGCGGTCGGAAGCGCGGACGAGTTCGAGCGCCACGGTATTCGGCGGCGGCGGCGAGCCGGACTGAAGGCGCAGAGATTCGGCCGCGGCGGCCACCCAGACACGGTCCCCTTTGAGATGACCGGGGATGTAAGGACCGATCAGCGAGAAGTGATCGAACTCCAGACGGCTGCTGTTGCGGACGGGATCGAGCGCGGCGATGGAGGCCTGAAACAGATTGGGAACGCCGAGGAGACGAGCGGCTTCGACGGAAGCGGGCCGGTCAACCACCTCGCGCGGGGCGCCGCGCTGCAAGATGCGGCCGGCTTCCAGGAGGAGCATTTGGTCGGCCGCCTCGCAACAAAGGTCGAGGTCGGCAGTGGCAAACAGGATGGGAGCCGGGGTGACTTCGCGGATCTGGCGGAGCAGCGATTCATCGGCGCCGCATTCGTCCAGCAGCAGGAGCCGTGGCTCGGCGACCAGAGCGCGGGCGATGGAGCAGCGCAGTTTGGCGGGCGTATCTAGGCCGCGCGGCCGGGTGGAGGCGCAGGCCGCGAGATGGAACCGGTCGAGCATCTCAGTGACGCGGCGGTGACGTTCCAGGCGCGGCCATCGCCGGGCGGCGAAGACCAGGTTCTGCCGCACGGTCATGTGTGGGAAGAGCGAATCGGATTGGGCGACGTAGCCACAAAAACGGCGGCGCGGCGGAAGCTGGACGTGGGAGGCGGCGTCGAAGAGGATGGCGTCATCGAGCAGGATGCGGCCGGAATCGGGGTGGGCGAAGCCGGCGATGGATTCGAGAAGCACGGTCTTACCGGCTCCGTAGCAGCCGTAGACGGCGGTTGCGCCGGGGCCGATGGCGAAATCGACCTCGAGCGAGAAACGCGGCGGGACACGGCGGCCAATGCGAACGTGGGTCATTGGTGGGTGTGTCCTTCGTGTTCGAGACGATTGGAGACATAGACGGCCATCAGCGCGATGATGACGATGACGGACACCAACGCCACCGGGAATGGCGAAATGCCGGTGGTGAGGGCGAAGGCAATCAACACCACGGCGGCGAATTCCGTGAGCACGCGCGCGAAGGCGATGGCGGCTGCCGCCAGAATCGGCTCATAGGCGCAAGGCAGCGCGATGCGCCAGAAGACCCGCCATTCGGAGGCGCCCAGGCTGCGGGCGGCATTTTCGTAGTTGAGGTTGCGGGTCTGAAAGGCGCGGCGCGAGCCGCGCACCATCAGCGGAAAGACGCCTACCGCGCCGGCCAACACGCCGATATACCAGGTGAACGCGTACTGGCTGTGCGCCAGCGTCAGGATGCAGTAGGTTCCGGCGATTAAAGGGGGCAACGCATAGGGAAACGTGGCGATGGCCTGGATGATTTCCCTGCCGGGGAAACTGCGGCGAGCCAGCACCCAGGCCAGCCAGAGCCCGGGGACCAGCGAGATCACGGTCGCGCAGAAGGCGACGCGCAGGCTGAGCCACAGTGGAGACCAATCGACAGGCATTCGCGACTTCCAATTATAGCGGCCGGAACCGCGCGCTGAAATGGCGCAGCGAGGGCGGCTCCTCGAGGATCTCCATTCCGCGGATTTCCCGTTTGCGGGCGTTGACTTCGAGAATGGCCTCCACCACGTAATCGATGTGGCTCTGGGTATAGACGCGGCGCGGAATGGCGAGGCGCAGCAATTCATGTTGCGCCGCGGCGCCGAACATCACGGAGCCGATTTCGACCGTCCGAATGCCGGCGTGACGGTAGAGCTCCACGGCCAGGGCCTGGCCGGGAAACTGGTGCGGCGGAATGTGCGGCAGCATGCGGGCGGCATCGATATAGATGGCGTGGCCGCCGGGCGGTTCGACGATGGGGACGCCGTGGTCGGCGATGTGGCGGCCCAGATAGCCGGTGGAGACGATGCGGTAGCGCAGGTAGTCGGGATCGAGGACTTCTTCGAGGCCCACCGCGATGGCGTCGAGATCGCGCCCCGCCAGGCCGCCGTAGGTGGGAAAGCCTTCGGTGAGGATGAGGAGATTGGTTTCGAGCTGGGCGACGCGGTCGTCGTTGGTGGAGAGCAGCCCGCCGATGTTGGCGAAGGCGTCTTTCTTGGCGGAGAAGGTGCAGCCGTCGGCCAGGGAAAACATTTTCTGCGCGATGCGTTTGGGCGACCAATCGGCATAGCCGGGCTCGCGCTCGCGGATGAACCAGGCGTTTTCGGCGAAGCGGCAGGCGTCCAGATAGAACGGAATGGCGTGGCGCGCGGTGACGCGGCGCACCGCCTCGATATTGGCCATGGAGACGGGCTGGCCGCCGCCGGAGTTATTGGTGATGGTGAGCATCGCCAGCGGGATGTTGGCGGCGCCTTCGCGGGCGATGAGCGATTCGAGAGCGGCCACGTCCATGTTGCCTTTGAAATCGAGGCGCGCCTGCGTGTCGGCGGCTTCCGGTATGGGCAGATCGACGGCGCGGGCGCCGGTGAATTCAATGTTGGCGCGAGTGGTGTCGAAGTGAGTGTTGGAGGGAACTACGTGCCCGGGCCGGCACATCACGGTGAAGAGGATGCGCTCGGCGGCTCGGCCCTGGTGCGCGGGGATCATGTGGCGGAAGCCGGTGAGCTCGTCGGCCACGCGTTTGAGGCGGAAGAAGCTCTCGCTGCCGGCGTAGGATTCATCGCCGCGCATGATGGCGGCCCACTGCTCGGTGGACATGGCGCTGGTGCCGGAATCGGTGAGGAGATCGATCAGGATGTGGCGCGCGGCGATGAGGAAGAGATTATAGCCGGCTTGTTCGAGAAAGCCCTGGCGCTCCGCGGGGGTGGTGTGGTGTAGCGGCTCCACGCTCTTGATGCGGAAGGGTTCGATGATGGTGTTCACTGAAGCAGATTATCGCACCGCGCTGAGCGAGCGTGCGGATTCACCGCGGTCCGAGCGCCTCCAATATCGCCTCGGCAATCCGTTCGCTGGCGTGGCCGTCTCCGTAAGGGTTGTGGATGCGGCACATGCGCTCCCGCTCGTCGGGATCGTCGAGCAGCCGCTCGGCTTCGCGCACGATGCGGTCGGGGTCGAAGCCCACCAGTTTCACAGTCCCGGCTTCCACGGCTTCGGGCCGTTCGGTTTTTTCGCGCATCACCAGGACCGGCTTGCCCAGCGACGGGCCTTCTTCCTGGATGCCGCCGGAATCGGTGATCACCAGGTAGGCGTGGCGCATCAGGTCGACGAACGGAACATAATCGAGCGGTTCGTATAGGATGATATTGCGTTCCTTGCCGAGCAGGCGCTTCACCGGGCCCTCCACGTTGGGGTTGTAGTGCACCGGATAGACGATCTGTACATCGGGGCGCGCGGCCAGGCGGAGCAGGGCGCTGCAGATGGCTTCGAGCGGCGCGCCGAAATTCTCGCGGCGATGAGCGGTCACCAGCAGCAGCCGCTTGGTGGGATCGAGGTCCGGCCAAATCGCGGAGGGGATCTGCCCGGCTTCTAGTTTGTCGCGCACTTGCAGCACGGCGTCGATGCCCGTGTTCCCGGTGACCGAGATGCGGTCCTCGGGAACGCCTTCGCGCCGCAGGTTGGCCGCCGCGCCGCTGGTGGGCGCGAAGTGCAGAGTGCTGATGCGCGTGGTCAGGACGCGATTCAGCTCTTCCGGGAAGGGCTGCCCCAAGTCGCCCGTGCGCAGTCCGGCTTCCACGTGGCCCACCGGGATGTGCTGGTAAAAGGCGGAGAGCGCCGCGCAAAAGGTGGTGGTGGTATCGCCCTGCACCAGGACGATGCCGGGCCGCTCGGAGATCAGGATATCTTCGAGCGCCTCCAGGATGCCCGCGGATAATTGCGCCAGGCTTTGGCCGGGCTGCATGAGATCGAGGTCGAAATCGGGGACCACGTCGAAGACTTCGAGCACCTGGTCGAGCATGGCGCGGTGTTGCGCAGTGACGCAGCACTGTACGCGAAAATCGCGGCTCAGGCGCCGCAGATAGAGCAGCACCGGGCAGAGCTTGATGGCCTCGGGCCGCGTTCCGAAGACCAGGAGGACCTTAATCATGAGGCGGTCTTTACTCTAACCCGGTGCATGGCTTGGTTCAAGGGTGGGACAGGCGATCGGTTTTCGTCGCCTGTCAAGCAACCGTGCATCAGCGAGGCGATGGTCTGCCCAGGTCTGTCCCGCGCAAGTCAACAGCATTGGGGCTGAGCGGGTAAGATACATTCATGATGCGGTCGATCGCAGTGTTGTCGATGCTGGCCCTGTTAGCGGCCTGCGAGCGCCCGCGGCCGGAGGCCGACGCGGGCCTGGTCACGGAGATCGAGGGCATCCGGGCGATCGACAACCACGCGCATCCGGTGCGGGTGACGGCGAGCGGCGAACAGCCGGATCGCGATTTCGATGCGTTGCCCGTGGACAACATGGAGCCGCAGTCCGATCCCGTAAACTTGCGGCCGGGAGCCCCCGCCATGCTGGACGCGGCCAAGGCACTCGCGGGCAAGCGGCAGGCGATGCGCGAGAAAGGCGAGCAGTATCCGGCGTGGGTGCTGGACCAGATGGGAGTCGATGTGATGCTGGCCAACCGCGTGGCAATGGGCCCGAGTATTCAGCCGCCGCGCTTTCTTTGGGTGGCGTATGCCGACGCCCTGATCTTTCCGCTGGACAATTCCCAACTGGCGGCGGCCAATCCCGATCGGAAGGCTTTCTTTGCGCTGGAAGACGTGCTGCTCGCACGGTATATGGTGGAGTCGGCGACGAAGGCAATGCCGACGACCTTGGGCGGTTACCTGGCGCGGGTAGTGACGCCGACCTTGGAGCTCCATCGCGCCGGCGGGGCGGTGGCGGAAAAGTTCGAAGCGGCATATCTGCGGTCGCTCGAATTCGACAAAGTGGAGCGCAGCACGGCCGACGCCATCTTTGCGCGGTTTGCATGGAACGGCGCACCCGGGGCGGCAGAATATAAGCCGCTCCAGGATTTCTTGTTCCGGTACATTGCCGCGGAATGCGGGCGGCTCGGCATGGCGGTGCACATCCACACCAACGCCGGCGCGGGCGGATACTTCCACGTGGGCGGCGCCAATCCGCTGCTGCTCGAAAGCGTCCTAAACGACCCGGATCTGCGCAAGACCAAATTCGTGATGCTGCACGGCGGGTGGCCGTTCACGCGGGAGATCACGGCCTTGCTCACCAAGCCCAATGCGTGGCTGGACTTTTCGGCGCAAGACCTGGCGCTCGAGCCTGCCACGCTGGCGGGAATCCTGCGCGAGTGGCTGGAATACGTGCCGGAGAAAGTGCTGTTCGCGACTGACGCTTACCCATACATCCCGGAAATGGGATGGGAGGAATCGGGCTGGATGGCCTCACGCGCCGGGCGGCGGGCGCTCGCCATGGCGCTGACGGGAATGTTGCGCTCGGGTGAGATCACGCGCGCGCGCGCTTCGGAGCTGGCGCGCATGGTGTTGCGCGACAATGCGCGGGCGCTTTATGGTTTGGCCGACGGACGCGCCGCGAAATAGAGCTCGACGGCCTGCCGCAGCGGCGGCAAGGGATCGAGGCCCGCGCGTTCCATCTTGCCGTTGGAGAGCGCGGAATACTTGGGGCGTCGCGCGGTGGTGCGATATTCGCGCTCATTGGTGGCCAACAACAGCGGTTCCAGATGGGCCACCTGGAAAATGGTGCGCGCGAACTGGAACCAGGAGATGGGCGTGCCGCCGCCGATGTGGAAGACGCCGTCGAGGTTGCGATCCACCAGGTCGATGGTGCGGGCGGCCAGCAGCGGCGCATAGGTGGGCGACGCCACATGGTCTTCCACCACGCGGATGGGCTGGCCGGCGCCCGCCAGACGCAACATGAGTTCGACGAAGTTGCCGCGCGCGGTCGAGAGTCCGCCCGGTCCGAAGACGCCGGAAGTGCGAACCACCGTGGCGCGATCGAGATAAGCCTGGGCATACAATTCGCCGGCCAGCTTTGAGACGGCATAAGCGCCCAGGGGATGGGTGGGGTCCTCTTCGGTATAGGGGTGGTGGGCGCGGCCGTCAAAAACGTAGTCGGTGGAGAAGTGGACCAGGCGGGCGTCGATCCGCCGGCAGGCCAGCGCCAGGTTGCGCACGGCCAGGCCATTCACCAGGAAGGCGGCTTGCGGCTCCTTTTCGGCGACATCCACATGGTTGTAGGCGGCGGAATTGAATACCACCTCGGCATCCGAGCTGTCCAGCGCCCGCTCGACGGCGGCGCCATCGGTGATATCGACCTGTGCGCGCTCCCATCCGGTGACGGCATAGCGGCGGACCTTGAGTGCGCGGACGAGTTCGACACCCAACTGGCCCGACGCTCCAAACACCACTGCTCGACGGCTCATAGGAAGCCTCAGGATAACGTTTTTCAGCGGGTTACTTCCAACTGACCAGGAAGGCGGCCATGGCGACGGCCAGGGCCAGCAGGAAGAGCATGGCGCCGATCCACTTGCGGCGCCCGCGCGTGAGCCATGCCGGGGGATCGGGCGACGCCTGCCCGGCCAGCAGGCCATGCAGCTTCCGGTTGGGTCCGGGGAGCCTGCCGAGAGCCTTGTCGATCATGCGGCGGCCTTTGCGGTCGGTGATCAGGATGGTGCGCGCATTCCGCCCGTTGGTGGATTCCAGCAGGCGATGGCGAAGCGGCGCGGGAACATCCTCGACGGAGCGGTACACCCGGTCTCGATCGCCGGCCGAAATCAGCACCGACGACGTTTGGAACAGGCCCGCCGCCGCGGGGTTCCGCTCGCCGCAGCCGGGGCAGCGCGGCGCGGACTCCTTGTACTCCCGCCCACAACGCGAACAGGCCGTCATGCCACTACCCGCGGAGCGCGCGGCTTGTGAGCCGGGGCGTCCTGGTTGCCCAGGTGGTCGTGCACCACCTGGATAAAACCCAGAGCGGCTTTGGAGAGCGCTTTGTCTTTGCGGTAGATCAGGCCAAGGCGCCGCACCATTGGCTCCGGCGCTAGTGAGAGCGCGTAGAGCTTGCCGGCAGCGATCTCTTCGCGGCAATTGGTTACGGCCAGGAAACTCACGCCCAGCCCGGCCATCACGAAGCGCTTCATCATCTCCGTGGAGTCCAGTTCCATGGAGATGCGGATTTCGTCTTCCACCGGCTCCAGCCACTGATTGAGGCGCGCGCGCGTTTTGCCTTCTCGGGAAAGCAGCAGGAAGTTGCCGGCGACGTCCTGCGGGGTGACGGATTTCTTTCCGGCCAGGGCGTGCCCGGCGGGAACGATCAGGCCAATCTCGTCGCGGTAAATGCTCACCACCTGCAGGCGCTTCTCATCGGCGGGAAGCTGGGTGAGTCCGAAATCGGCGGAGTTATCGAGGACGGCGGCCACCACATGCGCGCCGTACGAGCGATCCACCTGTAATTGGATGGCGGGAAAGAGCTGGCGGTAAGCCGAGAAGACTTTGGGCAGGATGTAAATGCAGGTGGCTTCATTGGCCGCGATCACCAGTTCGCCCCGCGGATTGGTTTCGAGCTCGGCGATCGCGTCCTGCACGCGGCGGCGGAGGTCGAGAATCTGCTCGGCGTAGTCGGCGAAGATGCGGCCGGCGGTGGTGAGGGAGATGCGGCTGCCGAAGCGTTCGAACAGCTCCGCGTGCAATTCCTGTTCCAGTTGGCGCACCTGCGCGCTGATGGCCGGCTGCGTGCGATAGCAGGTCTGGGCGGCCTTGGAAAAACTCTTCAGCCGGACGATTTCGAGAAACGTATGGAGCTGATCGAAGTCCATAAACGCCTGGCCGGTCGGTTGGGACCGGCGGTCCAGTCAAATTATGAATCGGCGGGATAGAAATAATGAATTTCCCATGCGCCGGGCGTGGATGGTAAGTATTGTACCAAAGGCCCCGGGTGGTGCGGTTAAGGAATGGGATTGTCGCAGATCGCAGCGCCGCACCTTTCACCCGGGCCGGAGAGTATTACATCCCTCTGAATTCCTCTCCCCTGCCAAGATTTCCTTGCCCTCGTGGAGCAGGCTTTCCAGCCTGCCACGCCGACATTCTTGTCGGCGCCTGGCCGTGTGCGAGGATTCTCGCCGAGGCCGAACCGCCGCCTGAGGGCGGCTGCGGGCAAAATCGCCCGCCCCACAACGATCGCCAGGCTAAGACGTCTCTTCGGAGTCCCTTTCGGCCTCGGCCGCGGCTTTCGGACCGGCGGCTTTGGCTTCCTCAATCAAGCGCGCGGCTTCTTCCAGTCTGGCCCGCGGCACCTTCACTTCGAAGCCCAAAGACGGAACACTCGAGTTGCGCACCATGATCGACGGGACGCCGTTCGACTCCAGAACGCCGCGAATCATGTCGGCCTCGATTTCGGCGTCCACGATAGGTGCGTCATAGAGCGTTACCATGTCCAAATCGGAGGAAGGGTCGAGTTGATCGTCGCCCGCGGAATCTTCGTCGTGCCCGGGATCTTGCGCCATGCCTCCAGGATATCGCAGAATATCCCTAGAGGCCCGCATTCCCATGACTCACGAAATTGAAGAGCGCACCGAGGATACGTCATCGAACTTCAGCGGCAACATCGCGTGGTTTCTGGCGGGGGCGTTTATCGGAGCGGCGGTCGCCGTTTTGTATACGCCCAAGAGCGGCGAGGAAACCCGGCGGTACCTCGCCGGCAAGGTGCAGCAGAGCAAAGATGCTGTGTCCGACACCAGCAGCAACATCGTGGAAGCCAGCCGCGACATGTTCGAGCGCGGCAAGCAACTGGTCGACGACGCCGCCGATCTGTTTGAACGGGGCCGCAAACTGGTCAAGGGTTAAGCGGCCGGCATGCCCGTTCTGGGCGATTTTGAAATCCTGCGGGTGAATGAGACCGCCTACTGGTGGGACGGCGGAGCGCTGTTCGGGGTGGTGCCCAAGACGCTATGGAGCCGCCAGATTCCACCCGATGAACTCAACCGCATTCCCCTGGTATTCAATTGTTACCTGATTCGCGCCGGGGGCCACAACATCCTGATCGAAACCGGGCTCGGCGACAAGCGCGACGCGCGCGAGCGGGAACGCATGCGCGTCCCTGCCGTGACCGAATCGCTGCCGGCGGTGATCGCGGCGCAGGGCATCGACCCTGAAACCATCGACACCGTCATCAACAGCCACCTGCATTGGGACCACTGCAGCGGCAATACGATTCGGCGCGGAGAATCGGTGGAACCGGCCTTTCCGCACGCCCGCTACTACGCGCCGCGCGGCGAGTGGGAGCACGCGCACGAGCGCAACGTGCGCGACGCCGTCGCCTATATTGACGCCAGTTACGATCCGCTGGTGGAATCCGGCCGGATGACGCTGGTGGAGGGCGATTGCGAGGTGCTGCCGGGCATCCGGATGCGGACGGCGCCGGGGCACACCCGCGACATGATGGTGGTGACGGCCGAGAGCGCCGGTGAGACCTTCTGCTTCTTTTCCGACCTGGTTCCCACCGCGGCCCACCTGCAGCCGACCTGGGTGGCGGCGTTCGACCTGTACCCGCTCGAGACCATCGCGACCAAGGTCAAATGGCTGGGCGCGGCGGCGCGGGGCAACTGGCTGTGCGGCTTCGCGCACGACGGCGCGGCGTTTGCGCGGATCGCGACGGACGCCAAGAAGCAGTTCACCGCGGTTGCGGCTTGAGATGCGGATTGTCATGGCAGAGAGCGCGGCCGAGATCGCGCAGGTGTGCCAGCTGTTCGAAGAATATTGGGCATCATTTGGCTTCACGCCGTGCTTTCAGAACTTCGGAGCGGAAGTGGCTTCGCTGCCGGGCGACTACGCGCCGCCGGGTGGGCGGCTCGCGCTGGCTCTGATCGATGGGCAAGCCGCGGGCTGCGTGGCGTTGCGGCAGTTTGACGCGGAGCGATGCGAGGCCAAGCGGCTCTTCGTACGGCCGCAGTTCCGCAACCAGGGCGTGGGCGGGCGGCTGCTCGACTGGGTGATAGACGAGGCGCGCGCCGCGGGCTACCGCGAAATGGTGGGCGACACCATGCCGGTGATGGAGAAGGCTCTCCACATGTACGACCGGGCGGGTTTCGAGCGGACGGAGCCCTATTCCGACCATCCCACACCGGGAGCTATTTTCCTGCGGTTGAAGCTGCTGGCTTGAAGCGCTCGTCGATTTCCACCTGGTAGCCGCTGGAGAGGCGGTTGGTTTCGTTCGCCATTCCCACCACCGCCATCATTTCGGCGAACATCGGGTCGGTCATGCCGGCCTTGCGCGAAGAGACGGTGTGGGAGGCAATGCAATACGCGCACTGGTTGCTGACGCTCACGGCGAGATAAATGAGCTCCTTGGTGAGCGCGTCGAGCGCGCCCGGCGCCATGATCTCCTTGACGCTCTGCCAGGTGCGGCGCAGCGTGACGGGGTCGTTCGCCAGAGCTTTCCAGAAATTGTTGATGTAGTCGGTCTGGCGCAGCGTCATGATGTCGTCATAGACCGCGCGGACTTCCGGCGTAGCGTCGGCGTATTCGATGAACGGAAGAGTGGCCATGCGCCGATTATCGCGCGCCGCGAGGCCGGTTACTTGCCGTCGCTCTTCATTTTGCGGGCGATCAGGAAGGCTAGCTCGAGCGACTGCTCGTAGTTGAGGCGCGGATCCACTTCAGACTCATACGCACGCGCCAGGTCCCCTTCGCTGGGCCCGCGCGAGCCGCCAATGCACTCCGTCACGTTTTCGCCGGTCAGCTCGATATGGACCCCTCCCAGCGTCTGGCCCATCGCGCGGTGGATGTCGAAGGCCTGTTCCACTTCGGAGTGGATATCGGCGAAATTGCGGGTTTTCCAGCCTCCGGCGGTCATCTGCGTGTTGCCATGCATGGGGTCGCAGATCCATAGCACGCGGCCGCCTTCGGCGCGTGCGGCCTCGATCAGGCGCGGCAGCGCGTCCTGAATGTGGCTGGCGCCGAAGCGATGGATCAGCGTCAGCCGGCCCGGCTGGCGGTTGGGATCGAGCGCGTCGAACCAGCGCGCGACGCGCTCGCGGGTGAAATCGGGCCCCACCTTGACGGCGACGGGATTCTGGATCCCACGCAGGAATTCCACGTGCGCGCCGCCGGGATCGTTGGTGCGCAGCCCCACCCATGGGAAATGCGTGGTGAGATTGAAATAGCCCGGGCGGCGCGGCACGGTGCGCGTCTGCGCCGATTCGTAGCCCAGGTGCAGCGCTTCGTGGGTGGTGAAGAAATCGATGCGGTCGGTTTCGCCGGCCCGCACGCCCAGCACGTTCTCCGTGAAGCGCAACGCATCGCCGATGGTTTCCACCATGTGGTGGTATTCGTCCGCCAGCGGCGAGTGTTCCACCCAATCGAGATCGAAGTATTCGGGATGGTGCAGGTCGGCGAATCCGCTTTTGACCAGGGAGCGAATGAAATTCAGGGTGAGCGCGGCGCGCTCGTAGCCGCGCAGCAGAAGCTGGGGATCGGGGGTGCGGGCCTCGGGCGTGAATTCCGGACGGTTGATATTGTCGCCGCGGAAGCTCGGAAGCGTAAGGCCCTCGCGCGTTTCCTGGTTGGCGGAGCGCGGCTTGGCGTACTGCCCGGCGAACCGGCCGATGCGGATGACCGGCTTCTGCGCGCCCACCACCAGCACCAGGCTCATCTGCAACAGCACCTTGAGCATGTTGGTGATGCGGTTGGGCGTACAGGCGGCGAAGCGTTCGGCGCAATCGCCGGCTTGCAGGACGAAGCGCGTTCCGGCGGCAGCCTCGGCCAGTTGCTGGCGCAACTGCACGATTTCCCAACTGGTGACCAGCGGCGGAAGGACGCGCAATTCGGCCAGCACGCAGTCGAGCGCGCCGGCGTCGGGATAATCGGGCTGTTGCAGTGCCGGCCACTGTCGCCAGGAATCCGGCTTCCAGGGCAAAGCCTCCGCGGGGATCTCGGGGGGCATGAAATTTCAAGTTAGCACAGGGGTGTAGCGCCGGCGGTCTCCGCCGCCGGCTGCCAGCGGTTTGAACCTCTAATGTGCTACCGTCACCTTTTCGCGGGGGGATTCGTATGAAACGCTTGACGCTGTCGCTGTTTGCTCTGGGACTGGTCACGGCAGCGGTTACGTGTCTGGTGGCGGCGCGGCCCGCTGCAACGGCCGCCCCCGAAAGGAGGCCCGCGTCGGCCACGCGCGCCGCCGTGGCCTTCGATACATCCCGGCCGTTGGGCTCGATGGAGCAGTTTATCCCCGATAAGGCGGTGGTCATTCATCCCGCGGTGCAGAGCCAGCCGGAACGGCAAGGCGCGGCGGAAGGACCTGGCACGGGTTTGGGCACCACTCCACCGACACCGCCGGCAGCGCGGGGCGGCGCGGCCCGGGCAGGCGGCCGTGCGGCGCGCGGCGGCACCGGCGGAACAGGCGGCCGTGCGGGCGGGCCTCCGGCGATTCCGCCTCCGCCGCCCCCGCCCGAGATCAGCGCCGCTGGCGCGGCTGTCGAGCAGACCACCCAGGGCACGCGTGCGGCGATTGAACCGGTAGCCAGCTTTGACGGCCTGGGAACGGGCTTTACCGGCCGGGAGTTTCCTGGCGCGGGCAACGCAGCCGATGCCGGGGCGCCCGCTGGGCCCGGACGCGGCGGCATTGACATAAGCCTGGCGGTCGGTCCCGACCATATCTTCGAGATCCTGGACGGCAACATGGCCGTCTTCACCAAGAAGGGTAAGAAGTACCCCGCCACCGGCAAGCTGCTCTATGGCGCCGTGCCCAACAACACCGTTTTTGCCGGCTTCGGCGTTCGCTGCGGCGTGAGCAACAACAGCGACTCCGTAGTGCGCTACGACCAATTGGCCAACCGCTGGCTGATCGTGGTCCCGGTCTTCTCGCGGCCGCCAGACAATCCGCAAGGCCCCTATGCCATGTGCTATGCCGTGAGCGCGACGTCCGACCCGCTCGGGCCCTACTACCGTTATGAGTTCCAGCGGCCGCTGTTCCCCGATTATCCCCGTCCGGCCGTCTGGCCCGACGGCTATTACAACCCTACCAGCACGAGCGACAACCCGCTGCCGGAAGTGATCACACAGAAGCACGACTGCATCGCCGACCGCAACCAGATGCTCAAGGGTCTGCCGGCCACTGAGCAGTGCGTGGTGATCGACGGCGGCGTTTTCATGTTGAACACCGATGTGGATGGCAAGCGGCTGCCGCCGGCGGGCGCCCCCAACATCATGATGTCGACGGGCGGCACGCAGCTCATGAAGATCTTCGAAGACGACGGCATCTACTTCTACAAAGTGCACGTGGATTGGAACGACGTCTCCAGAACCACCGTCTCGGCGCCGCAAAAGATCGCGGTGGCGCCCTATCATTATCTCTGCGACGGCCAATTGAGCAACTGCGTCTCGCAACCGGGCACCGAACGCCGCCTCGATTCGCAAGGCGACAAGCTGATCCAGCGGCTGGTGTACCGCAACTTCGGCGATCATGAGTCCATCCTGGCGGAGCATTCGGTAGCTACGGCCGCCCACGGCGGCGGCGTGCGCTGGTACGAATTCCGCCTGAACAAACAGCGCGACCCGGTGCTGTATCAGCAGGCGACGTATGCCCCCGGCGGATTTTATCGTTGGCTGGGAAGCATGGCCATGGACCGCAAAGGCGACATCGGCATGGGCTATTCCTTTGGCGGCGACCCCAACTATCCCGGCCAGCGCTTCGCCGCGCGTATGGCTAACGACCCTAAGGGCCAACTTACCTTCCACGAGTCGGTGCTGGCTGAAGGCCAAGCCTCGCAAACGGGCAGCTTGCGCTGGGAGGACTACACCAACATCATCGTCGATCCCTCCGACGACTGTACCTTGTGGTTCGTCGGGAATTACCTGAAAAGCGGCGCTACATCCTCGACTACGCGCATCGGATCGTTTGTGCTGCGCGGTTGCAGGTAATGCCGCCTGTGAGATAATCGCCTGCATGCGCTCCGCTTTTCACATCATTGCCCGCACCCTGCCAGGCGCACTGCTGGTGGCTGCGACACTCTCCGCTCAACCGCCGCAAGGCGGCCGCGGCGCCGGATCGGAAGCCAACCGGCTCGACCTGGAAGGCAAGGGCGCCGAGGCCCGGGTGCTCTTCCAGCAGGCCATCGATGCCGCCTCGAATCCCGCCGCCAAGGCCAACGCGCAACGCGCCATGGCCATGTCCTGGGCCTTTGAAGGCAACTGCGCCAAGACCGGCGAATACGAGCAGATGGTCATCGGCTACTGGGCCACCCAGGAAGCCGGCCAGCCCCACAACGCCTTCTACCAGGAAGGTGAGATGGCCGACGAAGCCGCCCGTGTGTGCATCGATGCCGGCGATTTGGATGCCGCCGCAAGTTGGTATAAGAGAGGTCGCGACTTCGGCCTGAAAGAGCCGGAGCCGATGAATCCGCCCGACCGCAAAGAACTCTGGGAATACCGCTACGAGCACGCCCTGGCCCGCATTGCCGCTCGCCGCGGCAACCGGGCCGAGGCTGAGAAACACGTCGCCGCCGCGCGCGCCGCCCTGGATAAGATGTCCACCCTCAAGCAGCAGCAGGAAGGATTCCTCCCCTATCTGACCGGCTATGTGGCGTTCTATCTGGGCGACTATAAGACCGCCTTAGCCGACCTGCAGAAGGCCAGCCAGAATGACCCGTTTATCCAATGCCTGCTCGGCCAAACCTACGAGAAACTCGGCGATAAGGATAAAGCCATGGAGTGCTACCGCAAGGCCGCGACGACCACCGCCCACAATCCGCCCGCCGCTTACGCCCGTCCCTTCGCCCGTAAGAAGCTGGGGTAAGTGCCTCAGCTACCGGTTACTTGGGCATCGGAACCACCGCGCGCGCCCGTGTTCGAGTCGCCCGGAGGAGAAATGCAACAAGAATGCAATTCGCCGGGTCAAAATATGGCGGCCAGGGTGTATACTCGACAACATCCCCGGTGTCCAGAGGGGAATTCCGGTTGAATGCACAAGGACCCGTGGGGCTCTTGATCTATCTGACCGGTTAAGGAGGAGTTGATGAGTGTAAGTAAAGTGTTACTTTTGGTTTGTTTATGCCTGGCGCTTGGTATTACCGCCTTTGGCGCGTCGTTGCCGTGCGTTCAGCCTGGGGTCGAACGATGGCCGGTCAAAACAAGCTTGCCCCCGGGCGCTCCGACCAAGACTATGACCCTGGCGGACGCGCTTAACCTGCCCAAGCTCACCGACGTCGCCAAGGATGATAAGAGGTATCAGAGCACCCGCATCATGGACCAGCCCGTGAAAGAGGACACGCTGGTGACTATTTCCGGATATCTGTACCTGGTTGGTTTTGAATCGGACGACTGCGACTTTCACATTCAGATCAGTCCGCAGCCGCGGACTTCGGCCAATCCGCCAACCAAGGACGACAACTGCATCATCGTCGAAGCGCCCTCCGGCCAGTACGCTACCAGTATTGCGGATCAAGTGGAAGGGGTGCGCCAGTGGGTAATCGATAATCTGCTGGGCAAGACCGATCCGAAGATCGGCAGCGTCCACGTAATGCAGCATCCTGTGTATGTGACCGTGACCGGCGCCCTGTTCTACGACGACGCCCACACGTACCAGGCAAAAGGAGGCACGGGGCGTGGGAAGAAAGGCATGGAGTCGGACACGCTGTGGGAGCTGCATCCGGTGACGTCAATCAAGTTCGCGCCGGTGCCTTCGGCGGCGCCCCCAAGCCACTGACCTCGGTGTGATTCCGGGGCCCCTTAACCATCAACCGGCTGCAGCCGTATTCCGAACTGCTGTTCCAGGTTGTAGGGCACGCCATGAACCGTGCCGGCTCCGTTCGCGATCGCCAGCTTGCGGGTTCGGACGTCCTCGACATACGCGGGATTTGCGGCTTCGGCGCGCCGGTTGGCGATGGACTGAAGACGCGCCACCTCGGCGTCCATCGGAGCGGCATCGGCCGGAATGGCGGCGAAATCTGCTCGAATCTTGGCTTCGGTATCGCTCGAGATCGAACCGTTCTGCACGCAGATATCGAACATCAGGGCAAGCGCCCGCTCTGTGGTGACCCCGAAGCGCTGGCAGAGTGCGGAGGCTTGCTGCTGGATAGTTTGCGCGTGCGCGAGTTGGATGGCCTGAAACTCCTGGGTGCGCCCAAGGGCCTGAAACAAGCCCTGCCACGGCTCGAAGATGGCGTGGCGGACTGGATCCTGTATGGACCGCGCCCATTCCAGTTGCGCTGCTGTCGGGGAAGAGAGCATGTTGTTCAGCGAGCCGAGATTGTCATGAAAGATGCCCGCCATGACATCTGCATGAGCGGAGAGCATGTCGGAAAAGAGCGGCTGTAGAGTGCCCTGGCCGATGTTCCACTGGAGCACGCCGTAGCTCATGCCCATGCCGTCGAAATCGCCCGTCAGGCCGCAAAAACAATCCGGGAAGCCGGTGGAAGTCTCGAATGCGCCGGTAAGCGCGAGGCAGCGCTCCCCGATGGGCGCATCGAGCAGAGGCGTCGCGGGCGCGGCTGCCCCTGGGAAGAGGGCCGTCCAGGTTTGCGGGCCGGCGACTCCGTCGGGATTGAGCCCGTTGGCTGTCTGGAACGACTTTACGGCCGCTTCGACTCCGCCGCCGAACACGCCGTCTACGGAACCGCTATAGAGGTTCAGATCTTTCAACCGCTGTTCGAGTTGGCGTACATCGACGCCAGTTGAGCCAAGCTGCAGGTTCATGACCTAAGATATACCAGTTTACGGCGTTATGCCGCATTCGCCGCCTCTGCCAAGGCAATAACTGCGATTTTGCAGGATTACAGGATCAAGGGAGCGCGTCCGGGGGTATACTAACCGAGAAAGCGGTATCCAAGAGGGGATCTCGGAGACGATTAGGAGATTTGGTTACTATGCCCTTCACATTTGCCGGAAAGAATTGGCCCTTGCTTGTCTCGTGTGCGTTGGCGCTGGTGGGCGTGATCATCTTTGGCGTGGCTTTGAAGTGGGATGGCCTTAACTTGACCGTTAGATTACAGGATCTGAGCGGCCTTTTGGCGCCTCTGGCCTTCGCCTCGGCCGTCATCGAACGTGCGGTTGAGATCATAGTGAGCCCGTGGCGTGACGCGGACGCAAGCAAGCTTGACAAAGCTGTGACCGCCATCAAGGCCAGGCCTGCCGACCCAGCCACGAACGCGCAGAACGCCGCGGATCTGAAAACTGCTTCGGACGCACTCGATGAATATCGAGGGATTACACAACGGTATGCCTTTGCTGTTTCACTCACTTTATCTATGTTGGTGAGCATGGCTGGCGTGCGAGCGCTCGGCCCTTTTGCCGATGTGGGAAAACTGAATGACGTCAGAGTTACGAGCCCAGCGCAACACCTGTTTTTTCTCTGTGTCGATGTAGTGCTTTCGGCCGGGCTCCTGGCCGGCGGAGCAAACGGCATACACTCAGTGGTCAATGCGGCCACAAGCTTCTTTGACAGCACGGCGGACAGGGCAAACGCATGACCCTGCTGCGGTTTCGCTCGCGCCGGTTGGATGGCGAAGATCCTCGATAGCGGCTGCTTGCCGTCCACCGGTCATGCCGGGCAAATTCGAATCCTGAAGGAGGGATGCATGGGCGCGAATCCGAACATAAAGCACATCGTCGTCTTGATGATGGAGAACCGCTCGTTCGACCATATGCTGGGTTACCTGATGATGGAGAACCCCGACATCGACGGCATCACCGACAATCTCTATACCAACACCGACACGGCAGGCGAGCCGCATCGCACTACCTCTGGAGCCGAATATCAGGGCCAGTTGATCATGGATCCGGGCCACGATGTGGACGATGTTTACTTTCAGATGTACGGAGTGCCCTTTGGCACCCCGGCGGACCAGCCGAACATGTCGGGCTTTGCGCAGAACTACCAGCAGCAAGGCGGCGATCCGCAGGACATTATGCGATGCTTCACGCCGCAACAGGTGCCCAACATGGCGGCGCTGGCCCGCGGATACGCGATCTGCGACCAGTGGTTTTCTTCGGTTCCTGGACCCACGCTGCCGAACCGCGCCTTCGCGCATTTCGGCACGTCGTTCGGGCGGCTGGACATGTCGCCGCTTTATTTTTCCAACCAACCTAACATTTATTCGCGCCTGCAGGCCGCCGGCGCCCAGGGGAAGATCTACTACTACGCCCAATGGAGCGGCACCATGGGCCTCACCTTCCTGCTGACCGGCCAGCGCCAGTATTTCGGGATGTGGGGAGACTTCTTGAGCGATTGCAAAAAGAACCGCCTGCCGCAGTACTCCTTTGTGGAGCCGCCCTACTACGATAATGGCGCGGTGATCGCCGCCGACCAGCATCCCGACCATAACATCCAGGCCGGCGACAACTTTGTGCGCGCGGTATATGAGGCCATCCGGTCGAATGACGATACCTGGCATTCCACCTTGCTGCTGGTGGTCTGGGACGAGCACGGGGGCATCTTCGATCACGCGCCGCCGCCGTCCGTGGCGCATCCCGATGGCTTCACCTCCACGGCGCCGGTCTTCAGCTTCGACCACTATGGAGTGCGGGTTCCGGCTATCGCCATATCGCCGTATATTCAGAACGGCACGGTGGACCACCGACTATACGAGCACGCGTCCATTCCCGCCACCGCCACCGCGCAGTTCATCGGCGATCCCAAGACGAACGCGCCCTACGCCCGCGAGCAGTGGGCCAACGATTTGCTGGCGCTGCTGGAATTGGGGGCGCCGCGCGACGACTACCCGAATTGGGCGGCGGACCCGGTGGACCTGTCGCCGGACGCGGTCTCGCGGGCCACAGCAAATGCCGCGAAACTGCACCTCGATCAGGTGAACGAAGTTCATGCCGCGCTGGCACAAATTCGCCCCGACGTGGCCGCGCAGATGGATCCCGCCACGGTGCAAACGGAAGCCGATGCGTCCCAGTTTGTGGCGACCGCCATGGCCGTCCTCCATCCCGAGGCTGCGCCGCAGACGGCGGGTGGCGTGGGGGGACAATGAAGCGCGCGCTGCTTGTGGCGGCTGGTGCCATCTGCGCCGCGGCCTGGGGGGCCGACACCTGCGACACCCGGGCCGCCAAGAAGAACTTGGAGTGGGCCAAGAGCGGGCGCCATTCCTGGCTGGCCGATGTGGAACATCAGCAGGCTGTGGAGACGGCGCGTACCTGGTGCCACATTTTCGAAACCGTGGGAATCGACAGGGTGCAGAAGGGGATCGACTTCGGCCGCGTGCTCTTCACCGGCGACGGGCTGCATCCCACCATAGGCGGGATCGTGCCGGGCAGCGGGTTCGCGGGCGGACTGGCTTACAACCTGGAGCGCGCCACATCGCAGCCGGCGATTCGCTACAGCGGCAGCGTGGAAGCGCGCGGCTCCTACAACGGCTTCTGGGAGGCGGGCGGCAAGCTCGACGTTTGGGGCAGTGCCAACAGCCTGGGGAACCAGCACATTCACGCGACCATCGACGCGGAGTATTACAACTTGCCCCAGCTCACCTATTTCGGAGAGGGCAATGCAAGTTCGCTGGCGAACGAATCGCTGTTCGGGCTGGTCCAGACCACGGCCGGCGGACACATCGACGTGCCGTTGCCCGCGGGCTTCGTGCTGGTCGGCGGGCTGGCGGGTCTCTGGAACAGCCCTTCGGGCGTGAACGGCGCCTCGCTGCCTTCCATCGAGCAGAAATTCACGGCGGCGGATACGCCCGCCTTGGCCAGCAGTACGAGTTATATGGTAGCGGGCGGAGGTATTAATTGGATCTACCCGGTGGCGCCGCGCTTAGCTGGTTTCTCATCGGCTCTTTCCACCGGTTTCAGGTTCTACCACGAGACCTCGGGCGCTCCCTATTCGTTCCGCCGCCTGGACGCTATCTGGATCAACCGCTACCAGCCGCCCACCAAAGTGGGCCTGGGCACGATCTCCGGGACGGTCCGGTTTGTGGAGTGCTATGCCACGAGCGGCAACCAAGTCCCGTTTTACCTCCAACCCACGATCGGCGGAACCGACATCAGCAACGTGGACATGCTGCGCAGTTATCGGGATTACCGGTTTCGCGCGCCGAACCTGCTGGTGTTTCAGGCTGAATACACGCACACGATTTGGGGGCCGCTGGCCGTTTTGGGCTTTTACGACACTGGAGAAGTGGCCGAGCAGCGTTCCGACATCGGGGTTTCCCAGATGCACCACAGCCTGGGGGCCGGCCTGGTTGTGCAGTTGGGCAATAGCCCGATCCTGAAGTTTTACTACGCCTGGGGCGGGCGCGAAGGGACCCACACCACGTACACGACCAACACCAACAACTTCACCTTATCAGCGCCGGCTGCGGTGTTTTAGAAGAGCCAGTCCAGATTTCCAGCGACTTCCACGACCAAACCGGACAAACCGAGACAGAGTCGATACGTCCGCGCCACGCCCTTCTGCCGGGTGTATACTGTCCCTCCGAAAGGTTTATTGAGGAGGGTCCATGTCGTTCTTGAAATCGGCCTTGCTGGCCTCGACGGCGATAGTGAGCCTGGCGCAGGCGCAGGTCAGCTCCGATCAGCTCAACCAACTGCGGTTTCGTTACATCGGTCCGGTGGGCAACCGCGTGATCGCGGCGGCGAGTGTGCCGGGCGATCCCAATGTGTACTACGCGGGGGCGGCCTCGGGCGGGATTTTTAAGACCACCGACGGGGGCATAAGGTGGGACCCGATCTTCGATTCGGAATCGGTGTCATCGGTAGGTTCGCTGGCGGTGGCCCCCACCGATCCCAACATCGTGTGGGCGGGCACGGGAGAAACATTCATTCGCAGCCACATTTCGGTGGGCGACGGGATTTATAAGTCGACCGACGCCGGCAAGACATGGACGCACACGGGGCTGGATAATACCGGGCGCATCGGGCGTATTCTGATAGATCCCCGCAATCCCGACATGGTGCTGGCGTGCGCGCTGGGCCACGCTTACGGCCCGCAGCAGGAGCGCGGGGTGTATCGCACCGCGGACGCCGGAAGGACCTGGGAGCGCGTCCTGTTCGTCGACGAGAACACCGGTTGCTCGGACATTGCGGTGGATCCGAATAACGCGCGTATTATCTATGCGGGCATGTGGCAACTGGAGATTCATACCTGGGGGCGCACCAGCGGCGGGCCGGGAAGCGGGCTGTATAAGTCGACCGACGGCGGTCTCACTTGGAAGCACCTCACCGGACACGGGCTGCCGAATCCGCCGGTCGGGAAGATCGGCGTAGCGGTGGCCAAGAAGACCAGCCGCGTGTATGCGCTGATTGAGACCGGCGACGGGGTTCCCATGGATGGGAAGCCGACGCAGCGCGGCCAGTTGTGGCGGTCGGACAACGCGGGCGATAGCTGGGAGCTGGTGAGCTACGATCGGCAGTTGCAGGGGCGCGCGGCCTATTACACGCGGTGCGCGGTCTCGCCGGATAACGAGAACGAGATTTTCTTTTTGTCGGCGTCGTTTTCAAGATCGTTGGACGGCGGGCGAACGCTGACGCCGATTGCGGCGCCCGGCGGAGACAACCACGATATGTGGATCGACCCGACCAATGGCGACCGGATGGTGGTGGCGAATGACGGCGGGCTGGGGATCACGATCAATCGCGGGCGCACGTGGAGCCGCGTGCAACTGCCGGTTGCACAGCTCTATCACGTGACCGTGGATAACCAGGTTCCGTATTTCGTGTATGGAAACAAACAGGACGGGAGTTCGTATCGCGGGCCCAGCAACAGCCTGGCGGGAGGGCGCGGCGGTGGTGGTGGTGGCGGCGCGCCGGAGACCGCAACGATTCCAGGAGAAACGGCGCCGGAAGCGGGACGCGGCGAAGCGCCGGCGGGCGCAGTGCCGCAGGCTGGCCGCGGCGGCGGCGGTGGTGGCCGGGGCGGTCGTGGTGGAGCGGCGGCGGGCGGCGCGCCTGTGGGCGGGCCGATTCCGCGTAGCGAGTGGCATTCGGTGACCGGGGGCGAGAGCGGCTTTGCGACGCCCGATCCGGTGGACCCGAATATCATCTGGTCTAGCGCGTCGGGGTCGGGCAGCGTGGGCGGCATCGTGACGGTATTCGATGAACGCAATCGCCAGGCGCGCAATGTCGAGATCTGGCCGGAGATGGCCAGCGGGGCGACGGCGGGGGAAGTGAAATACCGGTTCAACTGGGAGTTTCCGCTGGCGATTTCACCGCACGATCATAACCAGGTTTACGCCGGCAGTCAGTTCGTGCACGTGACGACGGACCAGGGGCATTCGTGGAAAGTGATCAGCCCGGACCTGACGCGCAATGACAAAACCAAGCAGGGATTCTCCGGTGGGCTGACGGGCGACAACATCGGCGTGGAGTACGCGGGGGTGATATTTGCGATTGCGGAATCGCCCAAGCAGGCTGGCGTGATTTGGGCGGGGACCAATGACGGATGGTTGCAGGTGACGCGCGACGGCGGAAAGACCTGGACCAATGTGACAGCCAATTTGCGAGGCTTGCCGGAGTGGGGCACGTTTTCCAATATCGAGGCTTCGCGGTACGACGCGGGTACGGCATACGTGACGGTGGATCTGCATCAGGTCAATAATCGCGACCCGTGGGTGTACCGGACCAACGACTACGGGGCTTCGTGGACCCTGATCACGAATGGCATTCCGCATAGCATGCTGAGCTACGCGCATTGCGTGCGGGAAGACCCGGTGCGGCGCGGGCTGCTGTATTTGGGAACGGAGAACGCCCTCTACGTTTCGTTCAACGACGGAGCTAACTGGCAGCCGCTGCAATCGAATTTGCCGCACGCGCCGGTGTATTGGATTGCCGCGCAGGAGCATTTCCACGATCTCGTGCTGGCCACCTATGGGCGCGGGTTTTGGATTCTGGACGATCTGACGCCGCTCCAGCAGATGACGGCGCAGACGGCGGAATCGAGCGCGTATTTGTTTGCGCCCCGGGAAGCGTACCGGTTCCGCAATGCCACGCAGCCGGAGGCCACCCCGAACGATCCGACGGTGGGGAACAATCCGCCCTATGGGGCGTCCCTCAACTACTACCTGAAAGCGGCGCCGCAGGGGCCGGTGGTGCTGTCGATTGCGGATGCGAGCGGGCATACGGTGCGGACGCTGGGGGCCGCCGCGCAGCCCGGCGTGAACCGCGTCTGGTGGGATCTGCGGTTTGAGGCCACCAAACAGATGCGCCTTCGGACGCCGCCGGAGTACGCGCCTGAGATCACGCTCAATGCGCAGGGGTTCCGCAATGCGCCCGGCGAGCGCCGGATTTCACTCCTGGCGCCGCCGGGAACTTATACGGTCAAGCTGACGGTGGATGGCAAGGACTACACGCAACCGCTGAAAGTGATCAAAGACCCGCACTCCAATGGGACCGAGGGTGACATTCAGGTGCAGACCAAGCTCATGACTTCGCTTTCGGGAACCATGAATAACATGGTGGACGCGGTGAACCAGATCGAATCGTTGCGGGCGCAGATTTTGGCGCTGAAGTCGGCGGTGGGAACTGGGCAGGATGCGGCCGCGGTTCGTACCGGGGCGGATCAGTTGAGCGCCAAGCTGGTCGAGATTGAAGAGAATCTGATTCAGTTGAAGGAGACGGGGCGCGGGCAGGACGATGTAAGGTTTCCCCCGAAGCTGACGGAGAAGATCGGATATCTGGCCGGTGAAGTGGAGAGCTCGGACTATCAGCCCACCACTCAGCAGGCGGCCGTGCACGATGAGTTGAAAGAGCAGGCGGCTACCTATCAGCAGCGGTTAAAGCTGGTGCTGGAACATGAGCTGGCGGATTTTAACGGGCTGCTGAGAAAGCAGAATATACCCAATATTATTGTCAGCAACGTGCCGTAGGACCGTGCGACGGAGAACCTCCGTCCGCGGCTTGGCAAACGCCGTGGGAGAAGGTCATTCCCCATAGCTTGAGAGCGCCGCTCGCAGCCTCGAAGAAGGTTTCGAAGAAACCCTCGCCGCTCGCCACGGCATGCATCTCTTGACCCCCAGCTTCTTCGGATTCCCCCCGAAAGTGGCGATGCTCTTGCGCAGGGTTTGCAATCAATGAACTGACCCGCCGTAAGCGGAGTCCTAGGAGTTTCCTCGGTACCCTGTTGAAGAAGGTTATCAATAGGGGACAAGGGACTTGCGGTGGCAGATGAACCGGTGGTGGCAGCGAAGCCGCAGTAGTCCTCAGAAATATCCGACCATCTCTTAGCGCTGTAACCTAGAACTATAAACTGCTGAAAACAGTACAATTACGGCAATGTTGGTACTGACGTAAATGGCTACGGTGCGCTAAGTTATCTTTGTGCATAGGACATATCACGTAGTCCGCATTCTGCGGAACTGCCGGCATCTTTCTGCTGGCGGCGTTTAGGTCAATGGTTAACTCATGCCAGAACCTGATCGGTACGTTTGTTGTGCCAGCTATGAGAAGTTGACTTCTAGCTCAGATTGATTGGGAGGAAAGAAACATGAAGAGGGTATTCATCATCGCGGCAGTATTGATCGCAGCGCTACCCATGGCACATGCGACCGGTATTGTCTATCTTTTCACGAGTCTAGCCAGCTATAACACGGTCTCGCCCTCCGTCACGATCACGCCTTACTATGGAGACACCCTGAGCGGTACGGCGGGCAACTACAAACTCACCGGCTCGGATTCGGGTCAGACTGTGACTTATGACAGCTACGGCGCGGGGGAATCCGGCACAGCCCCCTATGTCACTAACAATAGTTTCTTGGTGTTCGATTTTAGCGATCCGCTCGCCAAGAACTCTACCATAGCCATCGACCTGGACAAGGTTTCGGAGGGCTATTATGTCTATGGTGGGAATACGGCGCCAACCTCGACTGGTATCGGCGGTCTCAGTGTGCTGGCGTCGCTGACATCCGGCGGCCCACCCGCGGGCGGCATAGCGGACTTATCCATCACTCTCCCTGCGGCCTACTCGTACTTCGTTATCACTGCAACGCCGGACTGTGAGCTTAACGTCCTCTCGATCACCACCCCCAACACTCCAGGGATCACACCTGAGCCGGGGACATTCGTGATGGCCGGGATGGCGCTGATCGGGCTGGGCGCGGCATTGCGCAAGACCTGCAAGAGGTAGTGAGAGCGGGGGCGTCCCTAGTCCCTGGAGCCGAATCGGCGCCGCCGTCGGTGTGTCCCGATGAGCCAAGTGACCCTCACGCTCACCACGGCCAGCGGCACATTCACCACCTGTAATCCGGTCGGCACCTGCAACACAAGCGCGGCATCGAGCATAATGAGGCCGCGTTTTCCCAACGGATCCAATCGAGGGGCCGGCACCTACGATTTCCCCGGCTACAGCCACCAATCAACTGTTTTGTAAAACGCCGTTGGTATGCTGCCCTGCAAATGTCCGATTTCCGCGCCTGCCCCACACCTTTGATTCTGCGGCACAATAAGTCTTGGGCGAATCGACCATGTTACGCCGGGACGCGATTGCGCTTTTGGTGGCGGCGGCGGCTCCGGCTTCACGGCGCGCGGTGATCCTGCTGGACGTTCGCACGCGCCGGGTGCTCACGGCGCAGAATTCCGAACTGATCGCCCCGCCGGGATCGACTCTGAAGCCGCTGGTCTTTGCGACGTTGCTGCGCGCAAAAAAACTGGACCCTGGCGAGACCTTTCCTTGCACGGGCCGGCTGGTGGTGAACGGGCGGCGGTTCGATTGTTCGCATCCGCGCCTGAACACGGCCGTAGATTTGCGGACGGCGCTGGCGTATTCGTGCAACGCGTTCACGGCGCACGTTGCGCAACGTTTTGAGCCGGGAGAGCTGGCGCGGGGGCTCGAACGATTCGGGATCGGCCGCACGCAGGCCGCCGCCACACGCGAGGCCGGCCAACTGCAGGCGCTCGGCGAAGAGCGCGTGCTGGTCAATCCCATGGAACTGGCGCAGGCCTACCGGCAGATCGCGCTGGGCGGCGAGCCAGCCATCATCGGCGGGCTTAAGGATGCAGTCGAGTTCGGGACGGCGCAACGCGCGGCGGTCGCGGGGCTGGCCGTGGCGGGCAAGACCGGCAGCGTCCGTACGGCGGCCGGGGCGCGCATCGCGTGGTTCGCGGGGTTCACCGCGGCCATGGTAGTGGTGGTGATGTTGCAGGGACGGTCTGGCGGAGCGGACGCAGCCCCGGTGGCCGCTGAAATATTGCGTGGGGCGGGGAAGTGAGACGCGCTGTTTTACTCGGGCTGATGGTAGCCGCGGCGCTCCCGGCGCAAACTTCCTTCAAAGTGCGCGTGGGAGCGGAGACCCTCACTCTGCCGCTGGAGCGCTACGTAGCGGCGGTGCTGGCTGGAGAAGCTGGCACGTTTCGCTCCGTGGGGGCGTTGCAGGCCATGGCGGTGGCGGCCCGCACGTATGCCGTGCGGCTGCGGGGCCGGCACGCCGCCCAGGGGTACGACTTCTGCTCCACCACCCACTGCCAGCACATCGAATTGCAGTCGATCACCTCACGGCTGGAGCAAGCGGCGGCGGACACCATGGGCGAAATGCTCTGGTACGAAGGCAAGCCGGCGTTCACGTGCTACACGCGGGATTGCGGGGGACGCACGGAAGATGGAGCGGCGGTGTGGAATCTGTCGGCGCCCTACCTCAAGAGCCACGAGGACCCGTACTGCGCCGAGGCGAAGTGGCGATGGCAGGCCAACCCCCAGCAGATCGTGGAGGCGCTGCGGCAATCGCAACTGCGCGCGCCGGAAATGGTGGAGCGCGTGGAAGTGGTCGAGCGCACGGCTTCGGGGCGGGCGCGGACACTGGCGTTGCAGGGTGCGGGAGAATCCGTCCGCGTGAGCGCGAGCGCGTTCCGCTTTGCGCTGGGCCGCGCATTCGGATGGAACACGCTCGAGAGCGACCGGTACGAGATTCACTGGCCGGTGTTCGAAGGGACGGGATCGGGCCACGGCGTGGGCCTATGCCAGCGGGGCGCGGACCAGATGGGCGCCGGCGGCCGGAGCTATCGCGAGATTCTGGCCTTCTACTTTCCTGGCGCGACGTTGGGGCTCACGGGCCGCGGTTTGACGTGGCAGCGGATGGCAGGCGAGCGCGTCGCGCTGTTTACCACCGAGCCCGCGCGCGACGGCGCGGTGCTGGCGCTGGCGGAGCGGGAACTGCGCGCAGCCGCGGAACGTCTGAACACGGAGGCGCCGAACGGCGTCGAGATCAGGCTGTATCCGGATCTCGACAGCTTTCGTGACTCGACGGGCGAGCCGGGTTGGGTGGCGGCGCGGACCGATGGGCGGCGAGTTCACATGCAGCCGGCAGCCGTGCTGCGCCGGCACGGTGTGTTGGAACAGACGGTGCGGCACGAGATGTTGCACGTGGTGGTGGAATCGCAGGCAGCCGCCGGTTTACCGGCGTGGTTTCGGGAAGGGCTCGTCGAGTACCTGGCTGGCGGATCCGCGGGCGCGGTGGGAGCCGCATCAGGGGACGCGGATTCCGCCATGCGGCAACGCGCGAGCCCGGCGGAGGCGCGGCGCGCTTATGAGCAGGCAGCGGCCAGGGTTACGGGACTGGTAGCGCGCTATGGGGAAGCGGTGGTCTTGGGTTGGGTGAGGAGCGGTTTGCCGGCGGCCGTTACCGACGCCAAGAATATCCAGGCACCAATGAACAAGAGATAGGACACCACCACCCTGCCGATGAAGCTCACCATTTCCATGGTGAAGCTGCTGACGTGTGGCACCCAGCCGATCAAGTGCCACGGCAGCGCGAGGGCGCAGAGCAGCAACACCGGGGTGGCGATCCAATAGAGAAGGCTGCGGCGCGGTCGGCCGAATTCGGCGAAGCCGCGCCATCCGAGGGCGGCGATGCCGGAGAACATCGGCAGGACCAGGACCGGGATCACCATCCAGCGAACCAGCGCCAGCACGAAGTTGAAGAGGCGCATGACCGTCGCGGGCTTGATGGGCTTGCGCAGCTTGAGCGTACACCAGGAGGCGATGCGGAGCGCCGGCGTCGAGCTGTAAGCGGCCCACTTGGCCAGGAGCCAATACACGACGGCGACCAGGACCACGGCGGCGAGGAACGGCGCCATGTGGCGCAAGGTGGTGCGGAAGGCCGCGGACAGGGACCGGGATTGATCGGCGCGGAAAAAGGCCAGCGTGCCTCCGTGCAGGCAGCACGCCAGGCACAGGATGATGAGCGCCAGCAAGGCGCTCCAGGCGAGCGTGCCGGCGCGCGATTCGCCGATGCCCAGCCAGTAGTAAGCGAGACCCAGCAGAACGGCATTGCCCGCTACGTGAACGGCGAAGAGGAGCGGCATTTCACGGCGTGTCATCATTTCACGGCGTGTCATCACTTCACCTCCAGGCGGCGGGCCTCGCTGGTCGCCATCACGCCGGTTTGATACATCGGTGCGACGCGCGCGGGGCTCACCTGGAACAAGCCTGGGTTGACCACTTTCAGCAGGTAGAAATACTGGTGCTGGCCTGCCGGGAACCAGGTTTGGAAGATGGCTAACCGGTCGTCGTGCAGCTCGCGGCGCGTGAAGTAGTAATCCCACCAGGCGGGACGGTTGCGCAACTGGTAGATATTGTCGCGTTCGATGAACTCCGCGCCGGCGGGAATGGGATCCTCCAGCATGAGGTACTTCCATTCGGAGCCGGTGACGGTGAGGCGCACGGCGAGGACGTCGCCGGAGGCCACGGAGCCTTCGAGCGGCGCGGTTTCGTAGACGATCTTATCGCCGTCCTTGCCGGGAATCAGGCGGAAATAATCGCGCAGGATATTGAGCGAAGCGGTGCCGGTCTTCTGAAGCTTGTCTTCGGTGGAATAGTATTCGGCGCGCGCGGAGTAGTAGAGCCGGCCCTGGCCGCTGGTCGAGACGCGGATGTGGTTGACGCCGGGCTGCAAGGCGGAATCATCCAGCGTAAGCGGCGGCGGATTCAGGTTAGTGGCCTGATCGATCGCGCGGTTGAGCACCTGGCGATTGTTGACGAACACCGTGACGGTGAGGTTGGGATGGAGCTCGTTGGTCGAGCGGAGGTAATCGGTAAGGCCGTAGATTACCATGGCTGTCTGCTTGGTGGAGGACCACCAGAAGCCTTCGTTGCGATGATTCATGAGCCACAGCGCGGCCTTGGGCAGCAGAGCGCTGTCGGGGTGTTGGTGCGAGAGGAACTTCACGGCGTAGGCAGTAGCCTCCGGAGTGACGTCTTCGGAGAAGTCGAGCATCTGGTCGCGGGTGGCCGGCCACCAGGCCTGCTCGGCATCCTGCTGGGCGGCGGCTTCGAGGAGAGTCGATATTTCGGCTGCGCGCCCGTCTTTGACTTGCTCGAGCGCCAGTCCGAGAATGGCAAGACCATACGGCGATAGAGCCGAGCGCTTGTCATAGATCTGGGCGAAAGAGGCGGAATCCCCGCGGCCGGTGATGCTCAGCGCGTAGAGCATGTAAGCGCGCAGGTCTGGCATAAGCTTGGGATCGCGAGCGAAATCCTGTTCCAGCCACGCGGCGCCTTTGGCGATGGCTTCGTCTTTCACGGTGACGCCCGCGGCCTTGGCTTGTGTCAGCCCCGCCACCACGTAGGCGGTCATGAAAGGATGGCTCTCATCGGTTTCCCACCAGCCCCAGCCGCCGTCTTCATGCTGGTAGTTGTAGAGACGGTCGAGCCCGGCGCGGATTTTCTCTTGCAGTGCGGCATCGTCGAGGCTGACCTTCAAGTGGAGATCCTGGACGGCCTGGCGCACGGTAATGTTGGGCAGGAAGCTGGACATGGTCTGCTCGACGCAGCCATACGGGAAAGATGTAAGGTACTCCAGCGCGCTGAACAGCGAGCCCGCGATGGATGGGGAAACACCAACGGTGAGCGAACGCGAACCGGGATGGATATTGGCCGGGAAGGTGAGATCGAAGGAGGCTTCGGTTCCGGCGGCGAGCGAGCCGCCGTGCGGCTGCGAGAGCTTCACGCCGGGCATGTTGATAGGCAGGTCTAGTTGCACGGCGTCGGATTCTTCATTGGTGAGGGCTTTGCCGGTGACGGTAGCGGTGTGGACCTCGCGGGCGCGGACGCGCCAATCGACGCGGGCTTCGCCGCGGCTGGGAATCCAAACGTCCTTGGTCTCGCCTTGTAGGACGTCGAGCCCTTTGACGTCGAGCGAGACACGCGCGTTCTTGGCGTCGGCGAGGTAGTTGTGCACCAGCGCCGAGACCACCACCTCATCGTCTTGCACGAAAAATCTCGGCACCACCAGGCGCAGGATGAGGTTCTTGCGCACGATGGTCTTGAGGCCGGCACCGCCGACTTTGGTGTCGGGGGTGACGCCGCGGGCCGTGGCGCGCCACGTGGTAAGCGAATCGGGGAACTCCACCTTGGCGCGGGCGTGGCCGGCGGTGTCGGTGACGATATCGGCGGCCCAGAACGCGGTATCGGGGAAAGCCTTGCGGATTTTGGGCTCGGCCATGCGGTCGGGTTTGAGCTGGGCCAACCGGCTCGGCGCCCGCAATTGGGCCAATTCCATGCGGCGCTTGCCGGCTTCACCGCTGAAGAAAAAGTTCAGCGAGTTTTCGGTGAAGACGCGGTTCCATTCGCGGCCGTAGAAAAAGCTCAGCGGATCTTCCAGCGTGTCGCGGCGGACCGCATAGATAGCTTCGTCGACCACGCCGAGCGACAACTCGGCGCTGGAAACAGGCCGGCCGCCGGCGCCTGTCACATCGATCGTGTAATTGGCTGTCTCACCGGGGAGATACTGCGGCTTGTCGGTCGCGAGCTTCACGTCCAACTGGTGCTGCTCGGCGGGGACCTTGAGGTACTTGGTGCCGGCGTAGAGATCGCCGGCGCGGATGAAAGCGGCGGAGACGATAATGCCGGGCTCATCGGCGGCGGTGACGGGGATCGCGAACTCGGCGGTGGATTGCGGCGAGCGGACGAGTTTGTACTGCTGCAGGTCGCGGCCCTCCACGCTGACCCAGAGCGGGGTGTTAGGCTGGCCGGTAACCAGCAGGAGTCTGGCGGTGTCGCCGGCGCGGTAGGTCTTCTTGTCGGGGATAATCTGAATTTCCTTGCGGGCGTTGCGGGAGACCATGGAGACGCCGCCGGAGACCCAGACGTAAGTCATGGCCTGGACTTCCCGGCCTTCGGGCGTGCGAGCCGTGGCTTCGATGCAATAGGTACCGCCGTCGCCGGGGACGTTGAGGCTGACCGTCCCCTGCCCGCTTTCCCCGGCATTGCCGCCGGCTTCGGCTTTCGCCTCTCCGAACTGGCGGTCATAGAAGCTGTAGCGAAGCAGCCTGACGTGGAAGGCGGTAGCCACGGGCCTGCTATCGTAGTCGCGCGCTTCCACCGTCACCGTGGCGAGGGAGCCTGGCGCATAGAAGTAATGGTCGGGCGTGGCGTTCAGGACGAAGCTCCCGTAGGTGGCCACGATCCAGCCTTTGCCGGTGATCTCGCGTTTGCCCAGGTCGGTGACGCGGGCCTCGACGCGATACAGGTAGTCGGCTTTGTGCTCCGAGACCGTGGTCGCGACGTTGATGGTGAGTTTCCCATCGGCATCCAGATCGCCGTCGCCCTCGGTCACTTGATCGCCGCTGTCTTCGTTATCGCCGGCGGCGAAATCCTCGGAGGTGGCTTCATCGGGATCGTACCAGAGCGGGAACCAGTAGCGGTCGCGATAGACGGCGTAATGGACTTTGGCGCTGCTGACGGGCTCGCCGAAGTAGTAGCGCGCGTCGATCGCGGCCTGCACCGCTTCACCCTCGAGCACGCGGGTTTTGCCGGGAGTCACGCGGACTTCGTATTCGGGCTTCTTGTATTCCTCCACCTCGAAGCTGCCGTTCATGTAGCCTTCACCCGCGGCGGATTTGACCTCGATGAAATAGTTGCCGAGGGCGGCCGAAAGCGGCAGCGTGAGATCGTCGTGAATGGTGCCGTTGGCGCTGGTGGTGAGGCTCTTCTGGTACACCGGTTTTTGTTCCTGATCCTGGACGCTGACGGAAACGGCCTTGCCCGCGGGCACTTCGTAACCGGCCGCGGTTCGCAAGCGGAGGATGCCTTTGAAGTGAACCGTGTGGCCGGGGCGGTAGACGGGCCGGTCGGTGTATATGTATCCCATCCAGGTTGACTGGTTGGCGGAGAAGGCGTAGTTGGAGAGCGTGTTGACCGCGTAGTCGGAGCCGTTGCGGGCCAGAACCCGTATGTCATCGGGGCGGCCCGCGGGAACCGGCAGAACAGCGACGCCTTCGGCATCGGTGGTCGAGTCACCCAGGTTGGAATCGCGGCCGAGCATCCAGATTTTGGCGTCCCGAATGGGCTCGCCGGTCGACCGATCGGCCAGCATGTTGACAACCCGTCCCTTGCCGGTTTTCGTGATGAGGACGGAATCGGAAACCATCAGCACCGTGTAGGCGCGGAGTTGGCCTTTGACGGCCTCGACGATATAGACGCCCTTTCCGGTCACATTCACCGGAACGGTGTGGCGCTCCCAGCGGTTGCGGCTCTGCGCCATGGGCTGTACAAACGAGAGCACCAGTTGCTGGGCGTTCAGGACGGGGGCTTCCGCGTAGTGGGTTTCGCGGCTGCCGGGCTGCGCGGTGGACTTCGAGGGGAACAGTTTTTCGAAATGCGCGCTGGGTGATTCCGTGAACTGGGCGCGCAGCCCGCGTTGAATCGCGGCACGGAGGCTTCGCTTCCATATATGAATCCGTTCGAGCAGCGTGCGCTCGTGGGGCGGCGCCGGCGTGCGTGCGCCGAACTGGTGGGGGTTCTCGATCTGCTGAAAGAACTTGACCGGGTCTTCGATACGGTAGACGCGGAATTCGAGCGAGTCGACGGCCCAGCTACTGACGGAGACGGAGGGCTTGGAGTGCGTGCCGAAGGTCTGGCTGGAGGCCAGCGCGAAATAGGGCTGAGTCTCGGGCTGGCTGAGACCGGTCGCAACGGCGGCGAGCAACAGGACCAACTGCAGGTGCTTAGTAAGTGGTTTCAGAGTTTTGCTCGCGTATCGCCAGACGCGGCTCCCATCAGAGCCGCAACCGTTAGGGAGCGGTCTTCGTGAAACACGACACCGAATGTATGAAATGGTGTACTTAGTCATAACGCCTCTCTCAGGATGTTCCAGCGATACACGCCGAGGAAATTGGGATTGGCAGCCAGCGGACGCCAATCGAGTTGCGGGAAGTGGAGCAGTTCTGACAGCGTGAGACGCTTGATTTCGCCTGGGCCGCCGCCGTCGGGGCCGGTGTGGTAGACCACGTAGAGATTGCCGTCGGGGCGAAGCTGGCTTCGGCCCAGATAGATCATGCTATGGAAGGTTGCGTCGTGACGGAAGAAGAGCAGGTCGCCCGATTGCGCGCGCGTAAGATCGCGCGTCAGGAAATGGGTATTGAAGCGGCGCAGTGTTTGGGCGTCGGCGAATTGGGCAAACGCGCCGTCGGAAAAATCGCCCGGGCCGAGCGGTCCGGCGCGGACCCGGAACAGCCCGGCGGCGAGGGGCGTATAGGGATAGTGATACTTGCCCGGCGGGTCGAATGCCGGGACGACGGGCACCGCCGCGGCTTCGGCCCATCCCGCGTCGTGCACCCGGAAGGTTTCGCGGTAGGCGTAGCGGATGAGCGCCGCGCAATCCTTGATTTCGGCGGGACGAGCATCGGCAGCCTGAAAATACTGCGTCTCAGCCAGGAACGTGAACCAGCGCCGGAAGGCCAGGCGGTCGCGTTCATCGTCGACGCGGAGAAAGTCGGGGGTACCGTCCCGGAAGGTGTCGGCGGCATCGAGCGAGGTGGCGAGTTGCAACGTAGCGGGCGGGAATCCGGTGGGCTCGATGCGCACATAGATTTGCGCGGGAAGGACGCCGGCGCGAACGCGGGCGGTGGTATCGGTGACGTTTTCCACTGTGGCGGCGTAGGACGGGTCGATAGTGATGCGAGGCGGATGAGCGGAGTGGAAGGTGAGGATGGCGGTGTCATAGCCATCGGCGAGAAGGCGCGCGGGTTCGAGCGTGATGCCCGGCGGCGCGGGTTCGTGCCGCGCCCAAAGAACCGTGAGCAGAAGAACGGCGCCCATCAACAGAGCGGCGCGTGAGCGGGTGTTCAAGCGCCACGATTATACCGGGTGCGTGGGTGCGAAACAATCGGGGGAAAGCGGGAGGCGCGTCAGGCAGGTTGCGTATCCGGCGGATGCGCTCATCGGTGCCGGCTTGCTGGCGGCGATAATGTCTGAAGAAGAGACCGCAAATCCGGGGGTAATTCGCTGTCGATCGAGACGCTCTCTCCCGAGCGTGGATGAATGAACTGAAGATGCGCCGCGTGAAGAGCGACGCGCGCAATTCGCCGCTCCGACGACTCCGCCAGGTGGTATTTCCTGTCGCCGATTACCGGGTGGCCGATGGCTGCAAACTGCACTCGGATCTGATTCTGCAATCCCGTCACCAGCGTCACTCGAACCAGCGAAGCGCCCCGCAGAGCGCGTTCGACGGAATATAGAAGTTCGGCGCGAGCCGCTTGGGCGTCGCCCTCCGTGCGCAACTTTTGAAACATTCCTTCCCGCCGGAAATAATGTACCAGCTTCCCTTCCTGGGCGCCGGGATGCCCGCGGACCACCGCGAGGTACTGCCTGATGGGAGTATGGTCGAGAAACTGTCGAACCAGTGTATCTCGATCCGATTCAGTCTTCGCAAAGAGCAGAACCCCGGACGTAAAGCGATCGATGCGATGTACGACAAAGGCGCGTTTTCTCTTCCGTTTCAGTTCCGCGGAAAGAAGAGACCAGGCGGACGGAGTATCGGAGCCTTTGACCGGCACGGCCGGTAGTCCGGCGGGTTTATCGATCGCCACCACGGCATCGTCTTCGTAAAGCACGGCAAGCTCCCGTGAGAAACGAGGTCGTCGCCGATCCGGGCGGTCCGAACGGTTACCGCCCATTCGTGGAAGGTTCTTCATTGTGCAGAGCAGTGTACCAAAACGGGGACAGTCACCAGGGCGCGAGCGGATGCACACTGATATCGGGCCGTAACGCTCGCGCGCCTGCCTTCTCTTAGGGCCGATCCAGACAGGCACGATATAGTGCTTCGTACTTTTGGTGCATGGTCGAAGTCTGAAAATTCGAGACCGCAATCTCCCTCGCGCGTTGACCACGCCGGGCCAGGTCCGGGCTCAGGGCGGCTTCGCACATCGCGCTGGCCAGCGCTTCAGAGTCGCCGATCGGGCAGAACCATGCGACGTCGCCTTCTGGTGCGACTTCCGGAACGCCGCCCACCCGTGTCGATACAATTGGCAGCCCCATCGCCATAGCTTCCAGGATTACGAGCGGCAAACCTTCGTTGATCGAAGAGAAAACGAACACATCGAGTTCTCGCAGGAATCCCCCGACGTCGGAGGTTTGCCCTTCGAGGCGCACGCTTCTGCCCAGGCCAAGGCGGCTTACTTGTTCCTTGACGGAGTCAAGAAGCGGGCCGCCCCCGGCGATCCTCAATTCCGCTTCGGGCAGCATCCCGGAGACTCGCGCGAAAGCGTCAATCAGCTTGGCGTGGCCCTTCGCCGGAACCATGCGGCCCACCGTTCCAAAACGGATCCGTGGGCGTGCCGACCCTGGCTTGGCCGGTCGCGCCAAAAACCTGTCCACTCGTATCCCGTTCAGGATCACGCTGGTCTTCGTCTCCGGCACGCCGAACTGGTCGACACAGAACCTCCGCGACTGCTCGCTCACAAAGACCACGTGATCTGTCAGCGGCAGCGACAGCCGAAAATGGCGCTCCTGAAAAAGGCGTCCGGACGATGTCGCCGGGCCATGCCGCGTATTGATCACAATGCGGACCCCGGCCCATCGGGCGGCGACCGCGGTATAAGGATGAACTCCAGGATTGTGGCAATGTGCCACTTCAATGCCATCCAGCCAAAACTGCCGTGCCATCTGGAACGGAAGCCGTAGCGACATACCCGGAGGTTTCGAAAACAGCCTCACGGGGATTCCCGCTGCGCGAGCTTCATCGGCGAGCGGCCCTTCCCCCAGAACGCAGTAGATAAACACCTGGTGACCCGCGGCTTTCTGCTCCATCGCGAGATCGAGGGCCATGCGCTCGAGACCGCCGACCTCGAGCGTCTCCACTACTTGGGCAATTCGCATTTGTGTCGGATTGTGGCGTAGCCCACGGGTCGGAGCCTCAACCACTCTTCAGAATAGCAGCCCGCGTTCCTATGTTATCTCGTCCCGCTTTTCACCTTGATATCTTCATCCTTTAGCCGCACAATGCAGGCATGAGACAACTCTGTGGCCTGCTCGCCGCCTCGGTTCTCCTGCTTGGCGCAGCCGGCAAGAATCCCTTTGCAGGCCGATGGGACCTGACCGTGAAGACACCCACCGCGGCGTATCCGGCGTGGGTCGAGGTGGTCGACAAGGACGGCAAACCCGAAGCCCGCATCCAGCCGCGCGGCGGCAGCGTGCGGCCCGCCCATGAGGTGAAGTTGGAAGGCAACCAGTTGATCCTCACCGTCTCCCCGGCCGCGGAAGATCGTCCGGCCTTCACCTGGGAGCTGAACCTGAAGGGCGGCCTGCTCACCGGCGTCGTCAAACGCGGGCTGGAAGTCCAGGGACAGATCGGCGGGCAGCGCGCGCCGGAGCTGAAAAACAAGCCGCCCAGGAATTGGACCAATCCCGAGGCCCTGTTCAACGGGAAAGATCTCACGTGGTGGGAGCCCGGCAATCCGGCGGAGAATCACTGGGTGGTCGAGAACGGCGAACTGGTGAACCGGCAGGCCGGCTCGAACCTGCGCACTACCGGCAAATTCGACGATTTCAAGCTGCACCTGGAATTCAACTGCCCCGATGGAGTCAACAGCGGCATTTTTCTGCGCGGGAGGTATCAGGTCCAGATCGAATACGCGTCCGAAGGTGTGAATGACAAGATCGACGGCATGGGCTCGATCTACGGTCATATCGCCCCGTCTCAGGACCTGCCGAATAAGCCGGGCGAGTGGGAAACCATGGACATCACGCTGCTCGGCCGGTGGGTGACGGTAGTTCGCAACGGAGTGACCATCATCGACAACCAGGAGATTCCCGGGATCACCGGAGGCGCCTTGGACAGCAATGAGGAGGCTCCAGGGCCGTTTAACTTGCAAGGCACGCACGCGGCCGGCATTCGGTTCCGCAACCTCACGGTTTCGGTGCCCAAGCGCTAGCCCGCTCTTCTCACAGACATTCTACGGTGATGATGTGGCGCACGCACTCGTGCGTGCCGCGTCGGCACTCATGCCGGCGCCCGGCGACGACAGACTGTGCGTAGCCCACGAAGGTGTCGAGATGAGTCTCGACACGGCACCGACGAGTGCGTGCGCCACACCATCCGGCTCTATGTGAGAAGTCCGGGTTAGTGGCACAACGACACGGGGCGCGGCTCATTAAATTAATCCAAGCGCGGTTCAGCGGCCTCCCGCAGCATCGCTCTTCTTCGCGGGCTCCGCCGGCGCTTTCCCCAGGCTGAGCAAATTGGCCAAAAGCTGGTACGCACCGTCGGTTCCCGCCGGCAATTGGCGCCACAGCCCCAGGCCCAGATAGATCCACCGTCCTTTGCCGGTTTTCCCCTCGACGAACGAGCCCAGCTTCTCTCCCGGATTGTCCTTGAACGAGTCGGTCATGGACACCAGATCGACGTACCTCTTGTCTTTCTCTCCCAGGAAGTAAAGACCGCGTTCCTGTACCCATCCATCCCAGGCGGCCGGACCGATCTCGTTCGGATAGTGGAACACTGGGTGATCCGGCGCCAGCACTTTGACCGGAACCGTCTCGTCCGCCACGCGGTTTCCGCTGACCTTCGCGGGGTACGGACCATAATCCTCGCGGTTGAATTCCATTTTGTTGTACTGCACGATCACCGTTCCGCCCCGTGCGGCGTAATCCAGCAGGCGCCGGTTGTAGGCGCGAAGATCGGCGCGCCTTTCGTAAGCCCGCACGCCGGTCACGATTACGTCGTACTTCGACAGGTCGCCCCACGCCAGTTCGTCCTGCTCGATGAACGTCAGTTTCGCGCCTAATTGCTCGATCGCCGGCGGCACTTGGTCGCCCGCCCCGGCGATGTATCCGACGTTGATGTTAGGGGTGGTCCTCACGTCCACTACCTTGAGAACGGTCTCGGCCGGCTCGATTACCTGGCGGCGCTGAATGTGCGGATATTCGATTTCCTGGTATCCGTTGGCGAACTTCTCTCGCTCGAAAGCCGGCGAAGTCACCACCGCGCGCAAAGTATACTCCCCCACCTTCGCCTGCGGCGGCGCGGTCACCTGGAAACGGGCCGACAGCGATTCGTCCTCATAGCCGAAGCTGAGCGGCGCACTCGCGGGAGCGGCCTTCCATCCTGCCGGTAACTCGAGTGTCACGGAAGCCTCCGCCTTGCCCTTCGTGCCGTTGGTCACGGCCGCGTAAATCTCGCGCACCACAGACTCCCCCTTGGCGCCTGCGCCGGCCGGAATGACGGCCAGCGCCGGCGTGACTCTCACCGAAAACGCGGGCACCACATTCAGCTCCATCCGTTTCTCGCCGAAATAGGTATCTTTCACGTATCGGAATTGCACCGGCAGTTCCTTGCTGACCTCGGCCTCCCCGGCCTTTACGTGCAACGTGACACGGAACTGCGTGGGACGGAACGGCAGGCCGAAAGGCACATCCGGCTCGAAGATGTTGATGGCTTGGTTGGCCGGGTGTTTCCAATAGTTGTCGGTGAAGTATGGGGTGGTCGGCTTTTCGTTCTTCGGCAGATGCACCTCGGCGGTGCAGGTGTAGACCGCGTCCTTCTTCAGCGGTCCCGCGGGGCAATTGCCTGGAGTATCGAAGCCGGCCATGCTGACGGCCGTCACGCCGATGTCCGATGCGCCCCGGTTGGAAGCCAGCACAGTCACTCTTACCGGCTGCCCGCCGACCACCAGCCCGTCATCCGCCACGGCATCGAATGTCAGACCATGGGCCGCCAGCACGGCATTCTGATAGTCGCCCTCCTTGATTTGCAGACGGAAGTCGATTTCGTAGCGTACCAGGTCCGTAAGCCCGAGCGTGGGGAGTTGCGCGCGCAGCGCCCTCAGAGCCGTCAGGCCAGCCTCCACCGGCGCGGCCGTGCCTGTGTCATCTCCCGAGTCGAATGCTTTCTGCGCCCGCTTGGCGGCATCGGCGATGGCGGCGAGCCCGGCGCTGAGAGCCGCGGGCGGGTTTGGTCCGGCAAACTGTGCCAGGCCCGCCAAACTCGTGTCCACGCCATCAAACAGCGATGTCTCGTCCTTATCCTTTTGGCCGGTGATGGTGGTCGAGATCAGCTGGTACCCGCCGCCGCCGGCGCCTCCGCGCCCACCGCCGCCGCCGGGCAGCGGCGTCATGCCGCCAACTCCCTGGCACTTGTGATTGCTGCGGGCGTCGGCGCCGATCTCGGCATAAGTGCGGCCCAGCAGTGGATCGTACACCGCGGTGTTGACCCGGGCAAGCTTCACTACGGGCGCCGGAGGCGCGGCTGGCGCCGGCGGTGCGCCGGCAGCAGCGCCGCGGCCTCCTGTCGGACCACCTCTTCCGCCTCCTCCGCCTCCGCCGGAGAAGTACAGCTTCCTGGGCTGCCACGGCCGCAGCCCTTCGCGGAGTTGCTCGGGGTACATCGACGGATCGCCGGCCGCCTGGCAGGCTTCGCGAACCAGCACCGTCGTGGCCTCATGCGCGCGGTCGCCGCCGCGGCCCTGGATGTTCATCGTCAGCACCACGTCGGGCCGCAGCGTGCGGATGAGACGCACGTAGTCCCCGACGATGTCCTTCCTGCCCCACTTGGCGATCACTTCCTCCGGGTCGAACGAGTAGCCGTAGTCGATCGCGCGCGTGAAATATTGCTCGGCCCCGTCGATGCGGTGCGCCGACAGCAGCTCGGAGGTGCGCAGCACCGCCATATCGCGGAACA
>Ga0209039_10000183_pt1 | contig 57298 bp, 43 predicted proteins | sample BogFormECP12_OM1_FD_188238 | JGI IMG/M metagenome (GOLD analysis project Ga0209039, IMG submission 188238) | Bog forest soil microbial communities from Calvert Island, British Columbia, Canada - ECP12_OM1 (SPAdes) (version 2) | ecosystem: Environmental > Aquatic > Freshwater > Wetlands > Bog ...
ACCATGAGGGACGAAGAACCAGAAAAACAAAACGCAAAAAGGGGACACTTCTAACCGGGTAAGCATGGGGACATTTCTAAATGGGCTTGACACGGCGCCAGATTTCAGTTGACAAATCAAGTTAATTCACTTAAAATGGGTAAGAAGTTGAGCCCTCTTCACTCGCCTTCCAGGTCATCTGAACTGCTTCAGGTTATCTGAACCCGCCAAGCGAGGCGCGGCGCACGCTGTCCCACTCTCTCACTGCGTGGCGGGGAGCCGGAAGGCAAAAGGCTCGCGGGAAAGAAGATCTCGTGGCGCCGGACACTCTGCAAGAGACTACCCGGGAGGGAACCATGTCTCAAAGAAACGGTGACAAAGCCAGATTCGGGCGGCAGTTGTACCAAAAAACTCTCCTCCGGAAGCACATGCGAGAGCTACGGAAAGTGCTGACGGGCAAAACGCCAGAGCCAGCTATCGCCATAGCCAAGTAAGGCTACGCCGCATGGGTCGCGCCGGTGCCGATTGCGCCGTACGGGAATAGATCCAGGGAGCGAACCGACCCTGTAATCAGCTCGATCTTGGAGGGTCAGCGCCCACAGGCAGCAAGAAGGTAGTGGCATGTATATTCAGTACTCTGGATTCACGGTGGCCATGAATTCTCGAATTTACACCTTTCAAGTGCTCGACGCGGCCCGGGAGCCGCGCGAATTCACGGTCAAAATTCATTCCGATACGAATCTCTGGGCTACGTTGAAGCTCCAGGACGGCCCCGGCATTTGTTTTGAGCGCTTGGAGCAGGAATTGGGCCGGGAAACGCCGGCTGCCCGCGCGGAACTAACCCTGCGCATCAGCGAGCAGGACATCCGCGAATATCTGGTGCGCCACTACCCGCCGGTAAAGGCGTTCGGGCACAAAGATTTGCCGGAGCTTTCCGCGGCGCCTCTTCATGCGACGACAATCGCGCGCTCGGCAGTAGCCGGGCCAGGGCTTCCGGAACCCGGGAGGGTTCCTCTGAAGGAAGTGGTTGCGGCGATCCTGCTCCACAAAGCGGGCGAGCAGATGGCTCTGCTGAAACTGGCTCTGGAAAGTCAATCGATCCAGATCCGATGGCTCACGACCGTTCAGGAAGTTGGGCCCCTGCTTCAGGCGGCGAATCCGCCCCACTTGGTCTTTACCGAGGCCAAGCTGCCCGATGGCACTTGGGCAGACGTCGTCAAGCAGGCAATGGGGGCGCGCAAGCCCGTGAAGGTCATCGTAATATCGCGCCTGGTCGATGTCAGTCTCTATGTGGATACCATGGAAGGGGGCGCGTTCGACTTCATTGTGCCTCCCCTCACTGCCAACGAACTTACACACGTGGTGAAGTGCGCGGTGGAGAATGTTCTGAATCTGCGCCGGGCAATGAAGGCAAGCGCGGGTCTTAATTGACCGATCTTCAAGCCAAAAAGGAGGCTTTTATGCAGTCACTCCCAGAAGGCCGGTGCGTCAGGCACTTTCAGTACGGACTAGGGGTAGTTACCCAGTCGGATGCCGAACGTACCTCCATTGATTTCCACCTCCACGGGGCGAAGAAATTTGTCACCAAGCTCATGGTGGTCGAACTCTCCGATGAAGCACTCCCGCCAAAACTTACGCCTGCCAGGCGCCGGAAGAAAGCCGCCACCCAGCCTCAGGCCTAATCGTCTGCGATCATGCGCTGATGAAATGTTGCGAGTGCAGTCCGCCTTGAATGAGGTAGCGTGAGCTGCCGCCTTCATCTCATGCAGCCATCCCAACTCTAAAACGCGACTAGGGAAAGAGAGGAAACCCGCCTAAATCTTCTTCTCCTTCCACCGCCCCCGCCGGAACAGAATAACCATGGCGACGGCAATAGCGGATTCGGAAACGGTGATTGCCCAGTAGACGCCATTCGAGCGCATGCCGAAGGGGATGGCCAGCGCGTAGGCAAGCGGGATTTCCAGCACGATGAAGCCAAAGAAATTCACGATGGTGGGCGTAAGGGTGTCTCCGGCCCCATTGAAGGCTTGCATCATCACCATTTCGTAGGCGTAGCCAATGTTGCCGATGCTCACGATGCGCAGGCAGGCAGCGCCGAGGGAAACAATCTCCGGGTCGTGAGTGAAGAGGCGAACCACGGGGCTGGAGAACAAGACAAAGAACACGCCCACGCCCCCCATCACCAGCGCGTTATAGACGCCGGTCTTCCACACCGATTGCTCGGCGCGCTCCGGTTGCCGGGCGCCGAGATTCTGACCCACCAGGGTGGCAGCGGCGCCGCTCAATCCCCATGCAGGTAAAATGAAGAAGACAATGATCCGGATGGCAACGGTGTACCCGGCCAGGGCGGCGTTCCCAAACACACTGACGATCCGAATCAAGCTGATCCAGGCGATATGTGGAACCAGCATCTGCGCGATGCCGGTGAGCGACACACGGAGCAGCCGCGCCATAACCTCTGCCTGAATGCGCACCTGGCGCGCCAAAATGCGGATGTGTTCGCCGCCGCGGTACAACCGGTAGAATTGATACACCACTCCCACGCTGCGCCCGGTAAGGGTGGCCACGGCGGCGCCCGTCACCCCCAGGTGTGGGAACGGTCCGAGGCCAAAGATCAAGCAGGGGTCGAGAAGCAGATTGATGGAGTTGGCCAGCCACAAAACGCGCATGGCAATGGCAGCGTCCCCTGCGCCACGAAAAACCGCGTTGTTCAGAATCAGCAGCAACACCACGCAGCTCCCGCCCAGGGCGATCCGCGCATAGCTCGCACCCACGGCAAGCACGGCCGGAGACGCCCCCATGAGCCGCAACAGGTGCGGTGCGAAATAGATGCAGGGCACTCCCATCAAGAGGCCGGCAAGCCATCCCAAGGTAATAGCCTGCACCCCCGCCACGGCAGCTCCTTCACGATCCTTCTCACCGACCCGCCGCGCCACCATCGCCGTGGCGGACAGGCCCAGGCCCATTCCCACCGCATACAGTATGGTGAGCATCGCCTCAACCAATCCCACCGTGGCCACTGACTCTGCTCCCAGGCGCGCCACCCAGAAGACGTCCACGATAGCGAAGAGGGATTCCATCAACATCTCAAGAACCATCGGCACGGCGAGAAGGAAAATCGCCCGCGTCAGGCTGCCCGTGGTGTAGTCCTGGTGCGAACCACGCAGCGCTTCGCGCACCGATGCCCAAAAGGAAGATGACTGGCGAGTTGTGACGTCGGTGGCCATAAGCACAAAGTTATAAGATTGGGTACATGTTCTGGCCCGGACCGGGGCCCTGCGGATTCCGAATGTCACGAATTGGGAACTACCGTGGCGTGATCTTCATAATGATTATACCTTATGACAAGAAGTTGGCCGCGCGCAAGCAAAATCGCGTTTGGCCAATTTGAGATGACCCATGATTCCTCATCCCGCGTACACGCACTGGCGAGCTTCGTCGGCGTAGGCACGGATTAAGCGCGGGTCGGCGTCGAAGAAGTGGTCGGAGGGGGAGAGAATATAGCTGCCCCCAGCACCCGCGGCCTCAAAGCATGCCCGCACTGAGGCGCGCGTCGCTTGCGGAGTGCAATCGATCAAGGAATGGAACTGGTCGAAGCCCCCAACAAAGCAGACGCGGTCGCCTATGCGCTGCTTAGCCTCCGCCAGGATGACGTCGCCGCCCATGCCGGCGGGGGTGAAGGTTTCCATGGCGTCCGGTTTCATGTCGGCGATTTTTTCGAGGATCGGCATCATGCCGCCGCAGGTGTGGTAGACAATTCGCTGGCCCGCCTGGTGAGCGAGGGCAATCAGCTCCGTATCGTAGGGCGCCACGTATTCGTCGAAAAGCTTGGGTGAAATGACCGTCGAGGAAGCCGACCCTCCGCCCAGTTCCACCAGATCGATCTTCGCGCCCGCCATCGATTGGATATAGACCTTCTTGCGCCGGTGCAGAATGCGCAGAAACTCGTGTACCCAGGCGGGATCGTCGTAGGTGGCAAGAATGAGTTGCTCGGTGGGGTAGAGGCAGCATGCGTCCTGCCAGGTGCCGGGTTGCCCGTACACATCAAAGCAGGGAATGTGGCTGCGCACCAGGCCGCGCTCGCCGTATTCCTCGGCGGCGCGATTCACGGCCTCCACGTCGCACCATGCGGTGGTGCCGAATTCACCGATCAGGTCAATGTCACGCTGGTTCTTGATGGGGTGTTCCGTGACCCAGGTGGTCTGGTCGTTCGATTGCGTCACCATGGTGAGCGTGCCCTTCGGGGTCACAAAACGGTAGCGCCGGGTTTTATAGACTTCGTTCGGAATATCCTCCCACTCCGTTCGCCATTGGTTGGACCAGATGCGGCGCGCTTCCAGAAAGCCCGGCTCACCTTGCAAGGGATCAATGTAATCTCCCGTGCCGGGAGCGGGTTTGTGCATCACGATCCAGGTGATGGGGTCGAGACCGTAGCGATCAAAGAATTCCTGGCAGTTAATTCCGCCCTCATACTTGTCAAGGTAATACTGCATTACATGATGCGTAGTTACAGGCAGGCGGTCGGCAGTGCGCCGTTCGAGCGCCGCCAGCATTCGTTGTTTGGGGGTCATAGCGGTCGTTTAAACCCTCACTGGTTTTTCTCTTTGCGAGCGAGGCACTCTAGCGCTGAGCAGTATAGCACGATGTTGATGGCGAGCACGGTATCAGGGTGCAAGGGGTGCTAAAACTCATTCTATCTTCTTTATTTTCAGTAACTCATCGGCATCTTGAGGTAACTCGTTTATTTTCAATAACTCATAAAAAGCTATCGCACTGCGGCATTTGTTTTCAATAATATTCCGGCTTTGAACCGACTAAAAAAAAGAATTCTTTTTCTCATTTGCCCTGGCACGCCGGAAACGGCTTTCTTCGCAGATCGCGATCTCCGTTTGGACGGCCAACTCCGCCGCCTCTACGAACAGGGGGTGAACCACCGGTTTCGACGCGAGGAGGGCCTGCGCCGTCAACTCCACCTGGCAGGCTGGAGCATTGAACAGGGCCGCAACAAAATTGATGTACTCCGGTGAATGCATTCCGCTCTGCAAATGGTTCAACCGCGACTGAGCCTTGCCCCGCGCCGTCCTGGGCCCCGTGGATTTCTTCGCGTTGCGGCGATTGGAGGCTAGCAGAGCAGGAGTCAGGGTGGGAGATTTACGCAGCGACACGGCACCACCTCCATTCTCAAACCTCGCCATTGTGTACCATAACGACACCTTAGTCAAGTACTAAATGCAAGAATCAGAGCCTACAAAATGTCGCCCTACCGGGAGGGGGGGAGGGGCGTAAACATCAAATTAACTGTCACGGAAGCTGGGAAGCCCGCCCTGGCGGGCGCCATAATGTGGCCCACGGCGCAAGCCGTGGGAAAAAAGAGAAGTGAAAGTAGCTCACAAGCCCCGGTAGGGGCGACATCATCATAAGGGGCCGAGCGGAATCCTTATGTCGCCACTACCGTGGCTCACATGTTCCTCTGCGCCGCGTACTCCCACGGCTTTCGAAGCTGTGAAAAAATCCCAGAACGAGCAAAAGCATCTCGCGCAGAGGCGCAAAGGCGCAGAGGTAGAAAAGAAAACAAAGCAGTCATTTATTCCGAATCTCTGCGCCTCGGCGTCTCTGCGCGAGATTGTTTATTTTTTCACACCTTCTTTCGCCGTGGGCCACACTATGTCGCCCCTTCCGGGGCTTGAGCTTTCAGCTCGCAGCGTTCAGCTTTCAGCCACTGCTCGCCATGCTCCTCGATCTTTAGCTGAAAGCTGAGAGCTGACAGCTCTATTCATGCCGCAACGCGTCCATGGGCAGGAGGGACGCCGCGCGCCGCGCCGGCAGGAAACCCGCTAGTGCGCCTGCCGCGGCCAAAGTCACGATCGCCCCGATGATCGTCGCCGGGTCGGAGGGTTCCAGACCGAAGAGCAAGCTTCGTAATGCATAGGCCGCCGCGACGGCTGCGGGCAGCCCGATGGCGGCGCCCGCCGCCACCACCAGCAGGGTCTCCCGCATGAACATCCAGAGCACGTCCCGGCGCTGGGCGCCGAGTGCCATGCGAATGCCCACTTCACCGGTGCGGCGCGTAATCTGGTACGCCACCACGCCATAAATCCCGATCGAGGTCAGCAACAGTGCTAGCAGCCCAAACACGCTAGCCAGGACCGCGAACATGCGGTCGGGCTGAAGCAAGCGGTCGATGACTTCGTTGATGGTTCGAACATCATAAACAGAAATGTCCTGGTCCATGGACTGGATTTCGCGCCGTATGGCCGCGATCACCGCCGGGGGATTCGCTGCCATCCGGACATGAACATAGTACGGACGCTCTTCGAACTTCTGGAAGAGAGGCATGTAAAACATGGGCGTCGGTTGTTGGCGAAGGCCGCCGTACTTGGCATCTCCGATGACGCCAACGATTTCGATTTGGCCGCTTGAACCCGCGCCCGCATTGCCGAAGCGTTTGCCGATCGGGTTTCCCTCACCAAAGAATTTTCGGGCAAAAGTCCGGTTCACCACGGCAATGGGTGGTGAGTTCGCCTGATCCATCGCTCCGAATTCGCGGCCTGCGAAGAGGGGAATTCCTACGGTATAAAAGAAGCCGGGGCCCACCACGTTGAAGGGTACACGGGAAGCGATCTCCGTTCCATCGGGCTGCCGCACCCAGATCGCAGCGTTCCATCCGCCGTTACCGAAGACGGCGTCCCCCGCAAGGCTTACGGAGCGTACCCCAGGCAAATTGGCGAGGCGCTCGGTCAACTGCCTCCAGAATTTTCGCCGGTCCTGGATCCGCTTGCTCAGGGACGGGTCGACGCTCATCAAGACCAGATTCTCGCGCGCGAGACCCAGATCTGCGGCGCCAAGGTTCCTGAGAGTGCGCACAAAGAGGCCAGCGCTGATGAGCAGCGTTAAGGATAGGGCCACTTGCAGGGTGAGCAGCTTGCGGGCGAACGGCAGGCGGGCGGCGCCCCGGAGCTGTAAGGAGTCGCCAGTGGCCGAAAAGCGACCCCACAACCCAGCGCGCAGCGCGGGTAACACCCCGGAAAGGAGTCCAGTCAAAATCGATATTGCGAGGCTGAAACCGAGCACCCGCGCGTCCAGCCGGAAGTCGAGCGCTACCCCTTGCGTGCTGCCCACCAACAAGGTAACCAGAACCCGGTGTGCCCAGGCCGCCACCAACAGGCCGACCACACCCCCCAGTAAAGCCAGGAGTAGATTCTCGGTCAGCAACTGGCGAAAGATGCGCGGCCGGCCCGCGCCGATTGCCAGGCGGATGCCAATCTCCCGCGAGCGGGCGGCGGAGCGGGCCATCAGTACGTTCGCCACGTTCACGCACGTGATCAGCAGCACCAGCCCCGTCATCCCGATCAGAATCTTCAGGGTGTTGGAGTATTGCCAGTATTGCCAACGCAGGCCGGAGGTGCCGGTGGTGGCGCGGTTCAACAGGAGCTTCTCCCCTAAGAATTCTTCTCGTTCGGGCTCCCTCCAATCCTTCATGCTATCCCGGAATGATTCCAGCGCTTGTTGGAATAGCGGCTGGAGTTGTGCACGCGCTTGCGGAATTGAGACTCCGGGCTTGAGACGCCCCAGCACCCAGACATATCCGGGATGGGGATCGGAGGCGAGAGGAACCCACATTTTTGGATATTGGCTTGGGTCCACGCCGAAGAAGTCCGCCGGCATCACCCCGATCACGGTACAGGGCGCGCCGTTTACACGCAAGGTTGCACCCACCACCGAGGGGTCGCGCCCGAATTGGCTGCTCCAGTAACGATAGCTCAGCACCACCACCTCGTGGTCGGTATTAGGACGGTCGTCCGTGGGGTCGATCGCACGCCCTAATAGCGCGTTGACTCCGAGCGTAGGGAAAAACGAGCCAGACACCTCTTGAACCCAAACACGTTCCGACCCGGTGTTGGAACGCAGCACGCGGGCGTCCCATGTAATGGCAAAGACGCCGGAGAGCACAGAGGTGTTCTGGCGCAGATGCTCGAACTCCGCATATTCGAGGTTGGTCATCATGGTCCCGTTTGGGGCCAACCTGACAAACTCCACGAGTTCCTGCGGATTCCTCACCGGCAGCGCCCGGAGCAGCATGACATTCATCACGCTGAATAGAGCGATGTTGGCGCCGATACCCAGGGCGAGAGAAAGCACCGCGACGGCCGTGACGCCGAAGTTCTTGCGAAGTATACGAACGCCGTAGCTGAGGTCCTGAATCATCGTCTCGACGAAGTTCACGCCGCGGGCATCGCGGCACTCCTCTTTCACCTGATCGAGACCGCCGAATTCCAGGCGCACTCGTCGCGCCGCTTCCTGTCGCGTCAGCCCCGATTGGATATATTTCTCCACCTGGCGCTCGAAGTGCGCGCGCAGTTCTTCGTCCAGTTCCGCTTCCATTGACTTGCGCCGGAATAAAGCCCGCAAACGATACAGAAGGTCACTGATCACGTGCACCTCCGATTTGCTTCCGTTTCCCGAGCGAGGATTGCTTACCGATTCATCTTTTGTGGTGACCCTTCGGCGCACCACCGACGATGAAAATGCGCGAAGCGCCTTGGACTGCGGCGGCTCGACGCCGCCTTTTCTTTCCTCCTGGGGGATAACGCCAGGCTGGTCGAGCCGTAGCCTTGGTTTTGGTCGTCGGCGTTCTTCATGGCAAGGCGGCGTCAAGCCGCCGCAGTCCAAGGTGCCTTCGGCACAGCCATTCCCAGGGCAGCAGAGCCGCTGGCCAATGGTCAAAAGCTAGGGGTGTTACGCGACACCAGCACCCCCACCTGCCACCTACGACCTACCCCCTACCCCCTATTCATATCTCAGCGCTACCATGGGATCGACCTTAGTGGCGCGACGGGCGGGGATGGCTGCGGCGAACACAGCCGCCGTCAACATCACTACTACCGCAACCGCTATGGGTTCAGGATCGAAAGAGTCAATCCCGTAAAGGAGAGTGCCCATGAAGAGGGTCGCGAAAAAGGCCGCCACCGACCCAATGACCACTCCCACGAGAACCGGCACGATGGACTCGCGGAGAATCATGCCGACTACGTCGCTACGTTCTGCCCCCAACGCCATGCGGATGCCGATTTCCCGGGTGCGTTGGGTCACCGCAGAGGCCAAGACTCCGTAAAGACCGACCGAAGCGAGGCTGAGCGCAAGAACTCCAAAGAAGCTGGAAAGGTAAGCGATCAGGCGCTCGTGGGCCAAGTGGCTGTTGACGTACTCCTGCATCAAGCGAACGCGCATGGGCACGTTGGGGTCCTGGTCTTTGAGAGCCCGGCGGATTCCCGCGATGACCGGGACGGCGCTTCCCGCAAAACGCACCAGCAGCCAGCGGATTTCAGCGCCATTCGGCCAACTGGGTTCGTAGACGGTGCCTACTTGATCAGGCCGTGTGATCATTTCAGTGCGTACATCCTTCACGAGCCCAACTATTTCTAGGGCTCGGTCGTCATGCCAGAGATGCCGCCCGACGGGATTGGTAGACCCAAACAGGTGGCGTGCCTCCCATTCATCGATGATACAAACCCGAGAAGCATCGGCCGTCCCCGGCCCCCCCGCGCCGCCGCTCGACCGACCGAGTTGCGCTAAAGGGCTATCGGAGAGCGTCACCGCCGGCTCATCCTCCGGCCCGAATTCGCGACCGAGCAGGAGGGGAATGCCCAACGTGGTGAAGTACCCAGAGCTGACCGGATTGAAAAGGGTAAAATCACCGGGACCACTTTGGGATTGCTCAGCCGAGACTCCCCCTCCGCGGCAATGATAGGTCATCGGCGCCTCGCCGGATAAAGCGGCATGGCGTACTCCCTGAACCTCGCGCGCATGTTCCAGCAACTGATCGTAAAATGCGCGCAGCCGCTGCCCTCTATATCCAACGCTGGTGGGATCGATATCGAAGAGGGCAATATTCTCGGGCTGGAAACCAAGATCGACGTGCTGGAGATTTCGCAGCGTGCGGACAAACAGGCTCGCAGCGACCAGCAGCGTTAGCGACAACGCAACCTGGACGGCGACCAGTGCTTTCGAAATCCGCGACCGGGAGATGGTCTGGGTCGCTGACCCGCCCTCCTTGATGGTTTCGGCAAGTGTCATCCGCGTGGCTCGGACTGCAGGAACCAGGCCGAGAAGGATCGTGGTGAACAGGGTGAGGCCGACGGAGGATAGCAACACGAACGGGCTAATGCGAAAGCGAAAATCAGGATCCAGAATAGCCAGTTTGGCCAGAGCCCATATCGCAAAATAGGCAATACTCAGTCCAACCCCGCTCCCAGCAGTGGCCAGCAGGAAACCTTCGGTAAGGAACTGCCGAATCAAACGTCCACGCTTTGCGCCGAGCGCCAGACGTACGGCGGTCTCCTTCCACCTTTGGGAGGCGCGGGCGAGCAGCAGATTGGCCACGTTGGCGCAGGCAATCAACAGCACGAGGGCCGTGCCGACCGCCAAGGCCTTGAGCGGATCCAAGATCCTCAGGTTGCGGATAAAAGAATCGGCACGGGCGGCAGGTGCCAGCAAGAGTTTGTCTACCTGAGACGCTGGAACCCGGGGGCCGCCCTTGGGGGCTGCGGCATTGACCGTCTGCACGGCCTGCGACCACAAGACCTGCATGCCGGCCTGCGCCTGCTCGATGGAAATTCCCGGTTTCAACCTCGCCACGGTGGAGAGCCAGTACATCTGGGTCGTGTTCCAGATGCGCGCAGCGGAAGGTTGGGTTACCGGATACATCGCCAGGGGAATAAAGGCATCGGGTTCATTGCCGTTGAAGAGACCTCCGAACCCCTTTTCCGCGATGCCGACGATGACCAGCGGATACGTATTCACGGCCAGCTTCCGGCCGATCACCCGCAAGTCGCCGGCGAAGCGCCGTTGCCAATAGCGATATGAGAGGACCGCAACAGGTGACCCACCCGGAGCGGTATCATCGGATGGGGTGATAACACGTCCCGCAGCGGACCCAATCCCGAGAATTTGGAAGTAGCCGCCGCTCACGTATTCGACGTGGCCGACCTCTACAGCGGGCGCGCCCGCGGGCCGGATACCAGTATCAAGATTCTCGCTGCTGGCAAGCACTCCGGAGAAGACTTGGTTCAGGTCGCGGTACGCACAGAAAAAGGGATAAGTGCTGCTATAAATACCCTCTATTTTTACCAGCCGGTTCGCCTCGCGCGCGGGAACGGACCATAGCAAGAGTTGGTCGACAAGGCTGAAGATCGCTGTGTTCACGCCAATTCCGAGGGCCAGCGTCAGCACCACTACAGCGGTGAATCCGGGATTGCGGCGTAACTGGCGCGCGCCGTAGCGCACGTCCTGAATGAGAGTTTCAACGAAGTTTACGCCGCGCGCATCGCGGCACTCCTCTTTCACCTGATCGAGCCCGCCGAATTCCAGGCGCACTCGTCGCGCCGCTTCCGCGCGCGTCAGCCCCGATTGGATATACTTCTCCACCTGGCGCTCGAAGTGCGCGCGCAGTTCTTCGTCCAATTCCGCTTCCATTGACCTGCGCCGGAACAAAGCCCGCAAACGATACAAAAGGTCACTGATCACGGGCACCTCCGAATTGCTTCCAGCTATCAGCCGTTAGCTTTCAGCAATCAGCTAGAATGCTGACCACCCCTCCCTTCAAGCGCTCATCCTTACCGAGGAGGGGATTGGCGCCGCACGCTGACAGCCTCTTCAATCGAAAATCGTCAATCGACAATCGTCAATCACTCATACCTCAGCGCCACCATGGGATCGACCTTGGTCGCCCGGCGGGCGGGGATGTAGCTGGCCAGCAGCACGACCGCCGCTAGGACCAGCGAAACCGCGATGAATGTCGGCGGGTCGGTGGGCTTCACGCCGTACAGCAGGCTCGAGAGGAAACGGCTAAGGGCGAGGGCGCTCGCGAGGCCGATCCCGGTCCCCACAGCCGCCAGGAACGCACCCTGTCCCACCACCATAAGGAGCACGTTCCCGCGCTTGGCGCCCAGCGCGATGCGAATGCCAATCTCTTGCGTGCGCTGCGCGACGTGGAAGCTCAGCACGCCATAGATCCCCACGGAAGTCAGCGCCAGCGCCAGGGCGGCGAATATTGCCATGAGCAGCGCGTCAAAAGACGGATGCGCCACCTCCTTGGCGACCACATCAGACATCGATTGCAGGCGCAACACGCGCTGGTCAGGATTCACAGCCGTCACAGCCCGGCGGAGCTCTGCGCCGAGAGCAAGGTTGCTGCCGGCGCGAACCACCCAGGCCGTGGAGTTGGGAGGCCGGAAAAGCTGAGAGGCCGGCACGTAGACGGTGGTCGGCTCGTCCTCGTAGATCGCCAGGTTCTTTACATCCCCGACCACACCCACGACCTCGCGAGGCGGCTCCAAGACCTCGGGAAACTGCTGCCCGTCATATTCGCCCACCACCAGGCGGTCTCCGATCGGAGACTTATCCTTCCACCAAGCGCGCGCCACCGTTTCACTGACCATTACCACCGGGGTGGAGGAAGCTGTATCAGTTTCTTGGAAACCGCGGCCCTGAAGGACGGGAATGTGCATCGCCTGGAAATACTGGGGACTGATCGCGCGGTACTCCATGCCGCCGATGCTGTGTTCGGGGTGGCCCTCCTGCTGGGTGGGGAGATTATTGGGACCCATCAGCGGCGGCAAGGTTACGACGGCGGCCGACGTGACCCCCGGAACCGCCTTGATATGCCCAAGTACCTGCTGCTCGAAATTCCATACCTGGTCAGCAGTGACCCGGGCGTCCGGCGCGAAGGGAGTGTTCATGGTGTAGACATGCTGAGGATCGAAACCCAGTTTCTGCTGGTGCAGATAATAGAGGCTCTCGATCAACAGCCCCGCCCCCACCAGCAGCATTAAGGAGAGCGCCACTTCGCTGATCACCAGCGCGCTGCGGGCGCGGCTACGAGATGTGCTGCGTCCACCCTGCGTGCTCCCCTCCTTCAGCGCGGCATTGGGGTCCAGCAGGGAGGTTTGCCAGTAGGAAGTCAAGCCGAACGCCAAGCTGCTCCCCAGCGCCACCAGAAACGTGAAGGCGAGGACGCTGCCGTCGAGTCCAATATGGGTTGTGGAGGGAATGTCCCAGGGAATCGAGGATACCAAGCCTTTTAAGACCCACACGGCCGCCAGCAGACCCGCCGCGCCTCCAATCAAGGCGATGAGCAGACTTTCCGCCAGAAACTGCCGCAATAACCGCCCGCGTTCAGCACCGAGAGCCCTCCGGATGGAGATTTCTCTTTGGCGGGCGGTCGCTCGCGCCATGATCAAGCTGGCCACGTTGGCGCAGGCGATCAGCAAGAGAAGGCCAACGGCTCCAAAGAGCATCAGCAGGCTGGGGCGCAGGTCCCCGGCCAGCCACTTCTGGTAGCTCACTAACTGGACACCCTGCTGCCCTGACTGGATGGAGCCTCCCCGGCGCAATTGTTCAAACACCACATTAAGGTTAGCTTGCGCCTGGGCCAGGCTTGTTTCCGACTTTAGCCGCGCGATGACATGGGTATTCATCCCCGTGTCCTCGATGCTGCGGCCCAACTGGAGCGGGACGAAAGCATCCGCCGGCTGCTCTATGAATGTAAAATGGGGCGGCATGACTCCCACCACGGTGTAGTTCGCATCGCCCATTTCCACTTGGCGCCCGACCACCGCGGGATCGGCGCCGAAGGCTTTACGCCAGACCGCATCGCTCAGCACCACACTTAGAGCGCTTCCCGGGCGGGTCTCCTCGCGCAGAAAACCCCGGCCCAGCACCGGAGCAACTCCTAGCACCTTGAAGAAGCCATCGGTGACCCGGAGGGAACTAATCCACTCGGAGGCGCCGCCCTGCTTGATGGAAAGGTCCGGACCACCCCGGAAACCGGCGATGGCCTCAAACGCACTGGCGTGATCGCGGTAGAACTCAAACTCCGGGCCGGTCAGAGTATCGTTTACGCCTCCACCCTTCCAGACCAGGTTCACATGGACGATCCCGTCCGGATGGGGGTACGGCAACGGGCGAAGCAATATCGCGTTCACGACGCTGAAGATGGCCGTGTTGGCGCCGATACCTAGGGCGAGGGTGAGGACCGCAACGGCTGCAAATCCAGGATTGCGCCTTAACTGGCGCAGGCCGTAGCGTAGGTCCTGGATGAGAGTTTCAACGAAGTTTACGCCGCGCGCGTCGCGGCACTCTTCCTTGACCTGGTCGAGACCACCGAATTCCAGGCGCACTCGTCGCGCCGCTTCCTGGCGCGTCAGCCCCGATTGGATATATTTCTCGACCTGGCGCTCGAAGTGCGCGCGCAGTTCTTCGTCCAATTCCGCTTCCATTGACTTGCGCCGGAACAAAGCCCGCAAACGATACAGAAGGTCGGTTATCATCGGCGTTTCCTTTGCTTGTATCCCTACAATCGACAATCGAAAATCGACAATCGGCAATCCATCCCACCCCTACGCCGTTTCTTCTAACACCTGGCCGACTGCCATCGTCAATTTCCGCCACGCGCTCTCCTCTGCTTCGAGCTGTTTGCGCCCACTTTTGGTGAGCTCATAGAATTTGGCGCGGCGGTTGTTTTCCGACGCTCCCCACTTGGCCTTAATCCAGCCGCGCCGCTCGAGGCGGTGCAGGGCCGGGTAGAGCGACCCTTGCTGAATGCGCAGCACGTCGCTCGAAATCTGCTGGATGCGCTCGGAAACCGCCCAGCCGTGCTGCGGTTCGAGGGCCAGCGTTTTTAGGATGAGGAGGTCGAGTGTTCCCTGTGGAAGATCGAGGCGTTCCATACCCATGTCATCTCCCTTTCTGCTTCTACAGGAGTCACCATACTCCTGCTTTTGTAGAAGCGCAAGGGGAAAAAAGGGGTGGGGAAAGGGGGGGCAACAGAGAAGTGAATGCCGATGCGTCGGACGTAGCGCGGGCGTCTCGCCCGCTGTCCCGGGAGCGTCCCGCTCCCGCCAAGAACGCGCGGGCAGGATGCCCATGCCCCAGCGGGCGGGACGCCCGCGCTACGAATTTCCTTACTTCACGGGCAGGACCCCGATGCATCGTGGCAGACGCCCGTGCCACAACAGGTTGTCCGGCTAAGCCCCACCGAGGGGCCGATAGTAGCGGTTGCGGAACGCCGGCTCACGTAACAGGACTCCTAGGAACAAAAGGAAGACGTCAGCCAGATACCCTTCGTAGCCACAGGGCTTGCCGCTCCAGGTCGTCCAGTCGATCCCCTGGCCACCTTCGTTGCGCACGCCGTTCTGGAATCCGATTGACGCCTGCCGCCCGAGCATGGCATGCAGCATTTCGTCTCCCTGCTTTTGCTCGCCAACGACGAAGTGGGCGTTTACGAAATGTGATCCCTGCCCGGCGCTGATCCCGCCATTTTCGTATTGGCCAAAGGAATCCGAGCCATCCTCGCGCTTGCCGATTCCCAGGCCGTCGGGTAGAAGGTAGTCACCTCGGCGGATGGGAATGAGAACGCCAGGGATTCCCAGGTCAAAACGGTGCAAGCCCGCCGCCTGCATTTTCTTGCGCAGACGCGCCAGGATTTGGCGTCCCTCGGCCGGCGAGACCAAACCGTATTCGATCGCCAGGCCGTTGACGACGGGCGTGGCGTAGTCGTGCAATTCGCCGTCGGCGCTGCGCCACCAACCCAGCCACCCCGTCTTCGGGTTAAAGAGGGTATTCCGGTAGACGCCTTTAAGCCGGTCGGCAAGCTGCGTGTAGCGCTCCTGGGGCGCGCGCCGCTCGAGCTGCCGCTCGAGGTCCGCGAGGCAGCGCCAGGCGCGATAGATGAAGGCATTCGCGTAACCATCCTTGTGCCCGGTATTGATCGCATCCCACCAATCGGAAGAGCGCGCCGGCTCGTGGAGCGTGCCGTAGTTGCCGCTCTGCGTGGCTTCCACCATGCCGTCATGGTCGATGTCACGCTGGGCAAGGAATTCGGCGAGGAATTCCAAGCGGTCAATGCGCCGAGCGAGCCACTCCTTGTCGCCCGTCGCTTCCACGTAGTCCCAGGCGGAAATCAGCGGCCCGGTGTTGGCATCGAGGAAATTGGCGATGTCCCAGTAGCCGACCACTTCGCCGGTGGGCAGCGTCCGGTGGTCAAGCCACCAGTCCAGCGTGGTTCGGACGTGCGCGGCGGCGGAGATGTTTCCCGGCAAGACGGGAGTCCACAGCGCGACGTCGGCATAGAAGGCCAAGGCGAAGCTGACGGGATCGCTGATGACGTTATTGGAGAGCAACCCCGCCGGCGAGCTGAAGGGGCGGTCTTGTTCCCCCCAGCGGGAACTGGGTTGCCAGATGTTAAACCATCCGCGCCGCACAGCTTGCCATAGCGCGGTATTCGCGAGCCCGGCGGGCGGATCGAGCCGCACGGGGGCAAGTTCCAACTTGTAGGTTTCGCCCGCACCAAGATCCCGAAGTTCAACGATCAGATCCACCGTCTGATCCTTACGGCTGCCCTCGAGCCGCGCCCGCAGCTCGCTATGATTCAAATCCGACAAAAGCATCTGGCCATAATCGGGCGCACTCACGATGCCGGGCAAACGGAGACTCCCGTCCTCGTTCCAGGCGCTGGCTAACACGGTGGTCGGCGTGACGCGTGGGTCAAAAGGGAAAATCACTTCCACGAAGTCGATGCGGTCCCTGTTGGAGCCCTGTGCGGTGAGGCTGAGTGTGAAACGATCGCCTTTGGGATGAATCTCACAGGCGATTCTTGATTCCGGTGAAATGCTCAGGATCAAGCGCGAGCCCTCCGCGCCGGCTCCTTCGATCGTTGTGGCAAGTTGTGGCCCAACGGGTACCCCGGCGGCATGAACTCGCAGCCTCACGGAGGAATTGGCCCGCAGCAGATTCGTATCGGCGCGCTTTCCCCCCTCCGTGTCCCAGCCCAGGAATGAGATGAGCGGTCGCGAACCGTCAACTTGTACGCGTAGCGAGCCTGTGCTGCTTGCAGGCGGCGATAAGACGGAGCTTCCCTCCGCCCAGGTATAGCCTGCCTTCCATGCGGTCACGCCCGCCAGAGCTGTTTGCAAGACTCGGCGACGACTGATCCCACTGCTGAAAGATTTCATTTCCGTCCCCTCCTACTCGCGGCCTCATTCTAACCGGAACTCAGGTCCGCGGAAGGCCAAATATACGATGTGAGCGACCGAAGCCTTTTTATATTCACGGGCAGAAAATTTGCAAACACGGCAAGAGTGAGTTATAACCTCCCCGCAAATGAGGCGGACGAATCGCAGGAAAGATTCGCTCCCCTTTGTCCCTTGAACTCGACTGCGAGGAGATCAGCGGTGTATCGACGAAAGTTCTTGAAAAACTCCCTGGTCATGGTTTCCGGAGGCCTGCTTGACCAGACTCTGGCCAATGGAAACTTGCTCCGGCCCGGCCGGCTATTTGCCGCAACGAGTGGAGCGCCATCCGACGCCGGGTACGAATCGCTCAAGACTGCCTTCACCCAACCCGGAAACGATTCGCACAATTGGACACGCTGGTGGTGGTTTGGCCCCAATGCCAACGAGCAGGGCATCGCCTACGAGCTCGTGCAGATGCGCAAGCAAGGCCTCGGCGGGGTTGAAATGCAATGGATGACCCCGCTGGAATTGGAGGGTAATTTCGATTTCCTCTCGGACCGCTGGTCGCAACTTGTCAAGTTCACCGTGCAAAAAGCCAAGGAACTCGGCCTCCGTGTGGACTTTACCTTAGGTACCGGCTGGCCGTACGGTGGCCCCTGGATTCCCACTGAACTCGGCTCGCAGTGCATCAAGATGACGATGGAAGATGCATCGAGCGACTACGGCGCAAGAATCCCGGGCGAACTGGGTGAACATGAAAAACTGATCGGGCTCTTCGCCGCCCAAACGCTCGGCTCTGACGACGTGCTGGATCCGAGCACCGTTCAGGATCTGCGGCCCTTCCTTCGCTATACCGATCCCAACTTCTGGGCGGTGGTGCGGCCTCCCATCGGCTGGTCGGCGCCTTCGGGCAAGTGGAAAATTATCTCCTTAAAGCAAATGCCCACGCGGCAGGCCGTGCGTACGGCCGCCCTCGGCGATGAGGGATTCGTTCTTAACCACTTCTCGCGCAAGGCCCTGGACCGCCACCTGGAAGTCTGCGGCGGCGGCTTCAAGAAAGCGATCGGCGACGAGTTTGGCAAGACGGTGCGCGCGGTCTTTTGCGACAGCTTTGAAATACACCTGCCCATGCACACCCTTTACTGGACCGACGATTTTCTGGAGGAGTTCAAGAAGCGCCAGGGCTACGACGTGCAGCCTCACCTTCCAGCAATGTGGTTCAACGTGGGTGATAAAACAGCGCGCATCCGTCACGACTACATTCAAGTGTTGTCGGAGCTCATCATCGACAATTTCTTTGTGCCCCTGCGCGAGTGGTGCGAGGAGAACCACCTGATGTCGCGGGTGCAGTCCCACGGAAGCGTCGCGGAACTTCTGGAAGGTTACGGAGTCAACAGCATCCCCGAGGGAGAGCAGGTGACCACCGGCGAACCGCAAGTCTCCGTCCACCGGAAGCACGCCAGCAGCGCCGCGCACATTTACGGGAAACCCATGGTTTCAGCGGAAAGCTTCACCTTTATTGCCGCCCCGGGTTATCCGGGATCGTATCGCTATACCTCGAACCTGGAGCTGATGAAATCAGTTCTCGACCCCTCCTTGCGGGATGGCTATCAGCAGATTGTCAACCACGGGTACAGTTACAACGATCCTGATGAAAGGACGGAGCCCTTCATTGAAATGTACGCCTCGGCGGTGATCCGCCACACGGAGCCCTGGTGGCAGTATTACAACCAGTTTACCTCCTACATAGGCCGGTGCTGCTCGCTCCTTGCCCAGGGGCACTTCGTGGGCGACCTCGCCATCCTCTCTCCCATTCGGGATGCCTGGTGCAAGGCCACGGTTCCGCGCGAGCTTTTTTGGTCTCCGGATGCGACCATCCAGTGGGGCGACCTGGCGCCGCTGATTGTACACAGTGGCTACGATTTTAATTTCGTGAACGACCAGGTGCTTGTCGAGCGCAGCAAGCTCGAAAACGGAAAGCTCCTCATCGGCGAAATGGCGCACTCCATTCTGGTGCTCCCGAACATGACGTATATTCCCGTGCGCACAATTGAGCGCGTGAAGGAATTCTGCCAGTCGGGTGGCATCATCGTCGCCATCGGGCGCGTTCCGGAGTTTGCCACCGGCTTCGAAAGCTACAAGGAGCATGACCGGCAAGTTCAAACCCTGGCGCACGGGTTGTTCGGCGAGATCGGTCCGAAGGAAGGGACCTTCCGGCGCCCCGTGGGCAAGGGAGAAGCCATCTTTCTGCGTTCGACTTCCGATCTGCCCAAGATTCTGCGGACGATCATGCCGCCGGATTTTGAATTGGCGGAACCCTCCGAGTCCCTCTTGCATTTGCATCGGCGCCTCGGAGATGCCGACGTTTATTTCGTGGCCAACACCTCGCTGGCCGCGCACGAGAATCCTGCCACGTTCCGGGTGGGAAAGAAGATTCCCGACCTCTGGAATACAGAGACTGGTGAATGCCGTCCCGCGCCGGTCTATTCCCTCGAGAAACAGGGTGTCCGGATCCCCCTTCGCCTGAACGCTAACGAATCGGTTTTCTATGTGTTTCGCGAAGCGGCGGAACCTCACCACGTCGTGGAGACCAATGCCGCTGAGATCCTGGCTGAGGGACAGAAGGTTACTTGCCACATGGCGAATAACGGGGTCTGTTATATCCGCGCGTCGGCTCCGGGAGGAGAAATACACCGCCAGCAGAGTCAGGTTAAGGATTTGCCTGCACCCCTGGAGATAACAGGCGACTGGCGGGTCACCTTCGAAACTTACAAGTTTCCCAAGCTGGTGAAACAAATGCCGGTACTCCAGTCCTGGATTGATAGCGATGATACCCGGCACTTCTCCGGCACGGCGCGTTACGAACTGGAGTTCGAAGTACCTGCCAGCTATCTGCTCAAGGGCCGGAAGCTTGTCCTTGATCTCGGTATCGTGGACGACGCTTCGAAGGTCTTTGTAAATGGCCATGCGGCGGGAGTGACCTGGAAGCGGCCCCATCAGCACGATGTGTCCCAGTGGATTACACCTGGGAAGAATTTCCTTGAAGTGCGCGTCAGCAACCGCTTGATTAACGCCGTGGCAGGAATGAAGAAACCGGAGTGGGTTGAAAAAGTCATCGAGAAATACGGCAACTACAACGAGCGCCGCGCATGGTATGACACTAACGTGCGGGAGTATGGGGCCGAGAATCTCCTCCCGGCAGGATTGCTGGGTCCGGTGCGTTTAGTCGTACTTCAGGAGATTGAATTCACCCTTTAATCAAATCCGGGCCCGATGGATGGTGCGCTTGCTCTTGCTATGCCCTGTCCAGCGGGAGTTTACCATGAGCGCTTGCGCGCGGGGCGACGGGACTCGCGGTAAACGTCGAGCTCCTGGTCGGACAGAGTGGTACGCCGCGGCAAAGGGTTCTCGGCGGTCTCGAGACCGAGGGCCTTTTGGAGCTTCTGATAGCAGAGGGCGGCCGCGTCCTGAAAGGGCAGTTGCTTTTCCATAAAGGCGCGGTTGGAAATGCTGAAAATAAACTCGCGTTCTTCCGTCTGTTTGTCGATTACCTTATACGTGTAATCCCGGCCGTGCGCTTTGAGTTGAAATCCGACATATTGGATTTGCATTACGGTTTCCTCCCGGGACCAAGGGTACCTGCCCGCGCCCTTGCGACAGAGCAAGGCGCGGGCAGTATGCTAATTGTTAGATGGTTCTTAGAGCTTCTTGACGCTCTCAGCTTGCAGGCCTTTGGGACCCTTGGTGACGGAGAACTCCACCGCCTCGCCTTCCGCGAGCGATCGGTATCCTTCTGCTTGAATGGCGGAGTGATGGACGAAGACATCATCTCCGGAAGCGCGCTGGATGAATCCATAGCCCTTCGAGTTGTTGAACCACTTCACTACACCTTGTTCTCTATCCATATTGTTTCTTGTTCCTTTGATTGTATTGGTTTAACTTGTTCTCGTCTCGCAACCGCTCCTCCAAGACAGAAAAAACCGCAAAATCGCTGGTTTTGCGGCCTCCGACGGACATGGTGTTCGGTCACAAAAACTGATCAAGCATAGCAAGTATACACGTTTGGCCATTGTTTTGCAAGGGGGAATTTAATCTGTGAGTGGGTCTTTTCGCCTGTCTTTTCCCCTCGGTCAAGCGAGCGGTGGACTCCCATGACGGACCGGCCTAAGTTACGCCGTCCATCGTTATTGCCCTTTAAGAATCTGCGCGACGCGCGGGAAGAGGCTGACGGCTTGCTTGACTTGTGGGTCGCCCTTGGTTTCAAGTTCGTTCCCACGTTCCAATCCATACACTAAGCTCGTAAGCTCCACCTTGAGCCTCAGTTTCAGATCGTCCTGATCCTTTGACCAGTACTCCTCGGGAACGCGCACGCCGTTGTGCCCAAGCGTTGCTTTAAAGTCCTCCAGCATTTCCGGGGAAACCTCGAAAGGTTCGGTCAATTTGCCGTGGGTGGTCAGATAGGATTCCGCATAGCTCGTCAGGTAGCCGCGTTGAGTGACGAATGATAACCATGGGTCGTCCGTGCGCGCCTCGAGGGCTACATCGGGGGTGATACCACCGCCGATGGTGACGGGGCGGCCGTCGTCGGTGTGAAACGTGGCGGCCACAGGTCCGGCCGGATCAGTGCCGGGGGTGGGCTTCTCCGCTTTCTGGTTGGCCACGGCGGAGGAAGAGAGAGACGCAAAGGTAAGCGCGGTGCCGGCCAGCGGTCGCTGGATGGATCGTCCACTGGGGGTAAAATACTGGCCGGCGGTAAGCGCCAGGCCGGTTTGTTCACTGAGTTCCGTCACCGATTGCACCACACCCTTGCCGTAAGTCGGGAGGCCGGCAATAACCGCCCGGTCGTGCTCCTGGAGAGCGGCGGCCAGGACCTCCGCGGCGCTGGCCGTGTCACCGTTCACAAGTGTGACGATGGGCAAGTCGTAGTGCCGAGGCATTCCCGGAACGCGGTAAACCTTTTCCGGCATGGCGCGGCCGCGAGTCGTCAGAACCATGTCGCCCAGCTTCAAGAAAAGGCTGGCCACCGCCGCGGCGGAATCCACGATGCCGCCGTGATTGTCCCGCAGATCGAGGAGCAACCCCTTCAGGTGGGGTGGGTCCATGCCCTCCAGCGCGGTGGCCACCTCGTCTGGCGTTTTTCCCTCAAAGCTGGTTATGTGTACGTAGGCGATGCCGGGGGACCAAAGGAAGGCCTTGTCAACAGAGGGCAGAGCGATTTCCGCGGGGCGCAGGTTGAAGTCTTCTGGTACGACCCTGCCGGGATGAATGACTCCCAGCCGTACGGGGCGCGAGCGGGAGCTCTTCAGAAGATCGATCAGCGACTGGAAATCCAGCCGATCGACCCTTTCGCCGTTGATCGCTACGATTTCATCGCCGGGCGCCAGGCCGGCTCGAAACGAAGGTGAGCCCTGCGCGGTCTGCAAAATGACCACCTTCCTGAGCGAGACATAAAGGATCGAGCCAAATCCTATCGATTCCCCGCGCGCCTGCTGCTGCATCAACTCGAATTGGTCGCGGTCCAGAAATGCGCAGAAGGGGTCGAGCGCCGACAGCATGCCACGAATACTGCCGTCAAAAATGGCATGGTCAGGATCGACCGGCTCCACGTAATGCTGTTCGATAGCGTTATAAAGGGCGGTGAACTTCACAGCTTGCACGGCCGCGTCGTCGGGTGGCGCCGCAGGCGTTTGCGGGTACAGCCCGGGGGCGATGAGGAAGAGCAGGGCAGCGAGACTGACGGTGCGTAAAATCAGGGCCGGGGCTTTCAAAGCGTCGGAATGTCCTCCATGTTCAGTATAACCCAGATGCGGGATCGGTTCATCGGGCCATCGGCTCATCGGTTCATCGGTTCATCGAGTCATCGTGTGATTTGGCGATTGGTGATGGGGTGATTTGAAATCTGAGATTTGCAATCTGCGATTTTCGAAGTAAACGAATTGATTCATCCTCTCACCGGAAACTGCCGATAGCCGAAACGGGGAAGTGTGTCACGCCGGGAGTATGGTCGGCGGCGCCAGACCGCCGCAGTCCACGGTGCCTTCGGCACATTCATTTTCACAGCCACCGACCCCCCATGTCCAGCCCCTGACCCACCGCCAGCATGAACTGGTTTGTGAACACCGTTACGACAAACCCGTGGCTCCATCCTCTTCTTCCATGGTATTTTCATTTCGTTCGCCGAATTTTGAGTCTTCACGGCTTGTCCTATGGATTATTCCGCGGCTGAAGTTATGCCCAACGTGCATCCAGACTCCACCCCGGCAAATCGAGCTGCCAGGTACTGGCGCTGGCGTATATTCGTCATCACCTGGATTACCTATGCAGGGTTTTACCTCTGCCGCAAGAACATCAGCGTAGTGATGCCGCTGCTCCAGCAAGATCGTGGGTACACCAATGCCCAGTTAGCGAACTTTATCTTCGGCTACAGTCTCTTTTACACCATCGGCCAGTTTGTTTGCGGCCTTCTCTCCGACCGTTTCGGGACACGGGTGGTGGTGGGCGCAGGGCTCTTCGTGGTTGTCGGCGCCAACCTTCTTCTGGGCTTTGGGTCATCGCTCGGTTGGCTGATCCTCCTGGCTTGCCTCGCCGGCGCCGGACAATCCACCGGTTGGTCGGGACTGGTAAAAACCATGGCCTGCTGGTTTCGCCCTACGGAACGGGGTGTGGTCATGGCGTGGTGGTGCACCAATTATGTGCTGGGCGGATTTCTCGCCACGGTATTTGCGACGTTCGTCGCCACGAGCGTGTGGTTGGTTCCGCGCTGGGGCTGGCGACGCGGATTCTGGATGCCTGCCTTAGTGCTGCTGGTCATTACCCTGATCTATGTCGTTTTCGGGCGGAATCGCCCCTCTGACGTCGGCCTGCCGGAAGTGGAAGACAACCCTGTTACACCGGCCGCTGGCGTGGCCGCTACGGAAGCGTCCATCACCACCGGCGCGTCTCGATCGGCCGTGCGTGAGGTCCTCGAGGACCCTACCTTGTGGCTCATCGGGTCCATGTATTTCTTCCTCATCCTCACGCGGTACGCCTTCCTTTTCTGGCTGCCTCTTTACATGACCCAGCATCTGAAGTATTCCGCGCAAGACGCAGGTTACACCTCATCGCTTTTCGAACTGGTGGGCTTTCTCGGGGCCATCCTTGCCGGCTACGCTTCCGAGAAGCTCTTCGATTCCCGCCGCTTTCCGGTGGGAGCGCTGATGCTCTGGGGACTCGCCCTGACCAGTCTGATCCTACCGAAGCTCAGCACCATGGGGCGCGTCTGGACCGCTATCGGCATTTCGCTGGTCGGTATTATGACCTACGGTCCCGACACGTTGATGTCGGGCGCGGCTGCTCAGGACGTCGGTTCCAAAGAAGGCGCCGCCACCGCTTCGGGTTTCATCGACGGCATCGGACACCTGGGTATGATCGTGTCCCCCTTCGTCGTTGCTTTCGTCACCGCACACTACAGTTGGGATATTCTCTTTTACCTCTTCGTGGTGCTTTCCTTGATTGCGGGTGGGATGCTGGCGACGCGCTGGAATTACAAGTCCCGACGCGTGGGGGCAACTTAGGCTTGTGGGGATGCCGAATCTCAAGCTAGACTCGTTTTAGTTCGCTTGGGCCCGAGCGCCCCTTGAGGAACTCAGTTGGGAGAGAGTGTCGACAAGGTTTTGTTCACCCCTGGCCCCTTGACGACCAGCACGACCGTCAAGCAGGCGATGTTGCGGGACCTGGGTTCCAGGGATTTTGAGTTTCTGGCCGTGGTGCGGGACATCCGCCGGCGCCTGCTCAGCCTTGCCGCCGTTTCCAGCCCCGACTACGAAGCCATTCCCATGCAGGGAAGCGGCACTTTCGCCCTGGAATCGGTGATCGGGTCAGTGATCCCGCCCGCCGGGAAAATCCTGATCGCGGTCAATGGCGCCTACGGGCGACGTCTCGCCCAGACCGCCTCGGCTTTGAAAGTTACTAACGCCGTGATCGAGTGGGATGAACGTCAACCCGCCGACCCGATGGAGATCGAACGCCTTCTGGGGAGTGACCCGTCATTCACCCACGCGGCGGTTGTGCACTGCGAAACCTCCACCGGGATGATCAATCCGGTTCGCGAAATCGGGGAGGTTGTTCGCGAGCACGGGCGCCGCTACATCGTCGATGCCATGAGCAGCTTCGGCGGAATTCCCCTCCACATGTCGGAGTGCGGGGTAGATTACCTCGTCTCCTCTGCCAATAAGTGCCTGGAAGGCGTTCCGGGGTTTGCGCTCGTACTCGCCCGGCGGGAGGCGCTCCTCGCCACAGCGGGCTGGGCGCGCAGCCTGAGCCTTGATCTGTTGGCGCAGTGGAAAGGGTTGGAAAGCAGTGGGCAGTTTCGTTTCACGCCGCCCACGCATGCCCTCCTGGCTTTTCATCAAGCACTGAAGGAATTAGAAGAGGAAGGAGGGGTGGAGAGGAGAGCGGCCCGCTACCGCGCCAACTGCGAAATTCTGCTGCAAGGAATGCGCGAACTGGGTTTTGAGGAGTTCTTACGCCCAGAGCTCCAAGGTTACATTATCACTGCCTTTTGTTATCCGCGTCATCCCTTATTCAACTTCGAGACATTCTACGAGCGGCTCAGTGAGAAGGGATACGTTATCTATCCCGGCAAAGCCAGCAAGGCAGATTGTTTTCGCATCGGAAGCATCGGCCACATCTTTCCGGATGATATCCGCCGCCTCCTGATTGCCGTGCGACAGTCACTCAACGAAATGGGGATTGAACTATTTTCATAAGAGCAGCCTTGAGTTACATTGCGGCTAAGGACCTGGGGAGATCTACCGGCTATGGCACCAAAAATCTAGATACTCAAGGTGCCGCCCTAAAGGGCGGCGTTACAAGAACGCTGAAACCAGGAGAATTCGACAAGGAGTAACCAGCATGGATTTTGTCTTCCAGCGTTCGTATCGCGGCCCCGTTAAAGGTGTGATTCTCGATTGGGCCGGGACCACCATGGACTACGGTTGTTTTGCCCCCGCGGTGGTATTTGTGGAAGTCTACAAACGCCAGGGAGTACCCATTACCATCGAGCAAGCGCGGGAGCCGATGGGCGCGCACAAGAAAGTACACATTCGCGCGATATCGCAAACGGAGGCTGTCCAGCGCAAGTGGCAGGACGTCTTCGGCCGCCTGCCTAATGAGGAAGACGTGGAGGCAATGTTCCAGGACTTCGTCCCGCTGCAACTGGCTTGCCTCGCGGACTACGCTGATCTGATTCCCGGGACGCTGGAAGCGCTGGCCGACTTTCGTGCGCGTGGACTGAAAATCGGCTCTACAACCGGATACACGACGGAGATGATGGAAGTGCTTCTGGAAGAGGCGAAGAAACGTGGATATGTTCCCGATTCGAGTGTTTGCGCATCCCAAGTACCTGCGGGGCGGCCCTATCCTTGGATGTGTCTGCAAAATGCTCTCAACCTTCAAGTTTTTCCCATGGAGAGCCTGGTGAAAGTCGGGGATACGTTACCCGACATCCTGGAGGGGCTTAACGCCGGGATGTGGACAATCGGGGTGGCAAAAACCGGCAATGAGATGGGCCTGACTGAACAGGAGGTCTCGGCTCTTGCGGATGAAGTTCTCAAGAGGAAGCTGGCAAGAGCTTACGAGAGGATGTACCAGGCAGGCGCGCATTACGTCGTGGACGGTATTTCCGATGTACCCGATGTTTTGGACAAGATTAACGCTCGCTTGGCGCGGGGGGAACGTCCCTAGCAACACATTCGAGGAGTTAAACCAACATGCCCAGCGCACAGGACGACCTATCCAGTTTCAGGTCAGAGGGGGATTTGAACATCTCCCTCCGACGAAAGGATTGGGCGCGGAAGAACCTCGATGCCGAGACCGAGCGATGGCTCGAGGAAGATGCCAAGTACTTTCTCCATCAATCCCTGTCCACGCCTTGCCTGAACGTGCTTTCCCATTGTGACGGAATCTATATCGAAGACCTCCAGGGAAGGCGTTACATGGATTTTCATGGGAACAGTGTCCACCAAGTGGGCTTTGGCAACCGCCACGTGATCGAGGCCATCAAGGCCCAAATGGAGGAACTCTCGTTTTGTACTCGGCGCTATACCAATATTCCCGCGATCAAACTGGCCAAAAAGTTGGTGGAGTTGGCGCCCGGAGATTTGAACCGAGTCCTCTTCGCGCCGGGAGGCACCGTGGCGATCGGAATGGCTCTCAAGTTGGCACGGGCTGCGACCGGGAAATTCAAGACCATTTCCATGTGGGACTCATTCCATGGAGCATCGCTGGACGTGATATCCATCGGGGGTGAGGCCATCTTTCGCAGCGGTATGGGTCCGCTGCTTCCCGGCACCGAGCACGTTCCACCCCCCGACCCTGTTCACTGCCCCTGGGAATGCGGAAAAGAGTGCAACCTCAAGTGTGCCCGGTATGTCGAGTATGTGCTCGAGAAGGAAGGCGATGTAGGAGCGGTTATCTCCGAAACCGTGCGGAGCACTCCCTATATCCCACCTCCGGAGTATTGGCAGACCATCCGGGCAGCATGTGATCGTCATGGTGCGTTGTTGATCCTGGACGAAGTCACTACCTGCCTGGGCCGGACGGGAAAGATGTTCGCTTGCGAGAATTATGGCATCGTTCCTGACATGCTCGTCATCGGCAAGGGGTTGGGCGGCGGGATATTCCCTCTGGCAGCACTGATCGCCCGCGAGGGATTGAACGTGGCCCCGGATCGCTCCTTGGGCCACTACACGCACGAGAAGAACCCCGTGGCTTGCGCGGCAGGTTTGGCAACGATCAAGTGCGTGCAGGACCAAGGCCTCATCGAAAATGCCAAAGAAATGGGCGCCTACGCCCTGGACCGGCTGAGACGCATGATGGATGCACATGAGATCATCGGCAGCGTTCGAGGACTGGGATTGCTCATGGGGGTGGAGCTGGTCAAGAACCGGGAGACGCGAGAGCGCGCCCGGGAGGAGGCGGAGCAGATCATGTACAGCGCCCTGACCAAGGGTCTGAGCTTTAAGATATCCATGGGAAACGTCCTCACACTCACACCACCTTTGACCATCACCAAGGCCGAAATGGGCAAGGCCCTCGATATCCTGGAGGAATGCCTGGAAGAAGTGGATGGCCAGGGCAAGGGATCCGAGCGACGCTGACCGCAGGGTCCAAAGGCAAGGTTTGTCTTGACGCACACCCCAGGCGAGTTCGCAACTAGGCGTCCGTGTAAACTTCCCCCACAAGAAGCGCCTTCATCCGTTCGAGCCCCTTGGATCCGGCGGCAAGCAAGCAGACAGCGGACAGAGCCGGACACACTCCCGCAACGAGAACCGCCGGCCCGAAATGCCTTTGGGGCCCGAGTATCAACCCGGTAATTACGGGCGCCGCTACGCCTGCCAGGCAGGAGAGCGTGTTCAGGTATCCGATGGTCCGCCCGACCAGGTTCTTCGGCGGCACGTGTTGCGAGATCGTCCAGTAGTTTGAATTGCCGATTCCGGTCGCGCACATCGAAAACGTGAAGATGGGAAGTGTCCAGGATCGATCCGGCGTCACCAGCAACAGCAAAATTGCCGCCGTCCCGGCATATCCCAACACCGCAAAGAGCAAACGTGCCCGGAACACTCCGATCCGCGCCGCCAATTTATCCACCGCCACGCCCGCGCAGACATTCACGACGGCCATCGTAAACAGCGCCGTCGAAACCACCCGTCCCATTCCGAGAGTTGAAAACCCTCGGGCGAGGATCAAATAACTCGGCACCCAGGTCAAAACGAAATACCAATAATAAGAGGACAGCGAGATGGACAAAGACATTGCCCAAAAGACCCGATGGGTCAGGAGGATGCGCCACGTCCACCGCCGGGGCGCGGCCAGATCGTCAGCCGCCTTTTCTGCTTGACGCGCGGCACGGGTTCCGTCGTGTGGGGCAGCGAACAGCCAGCCTGGCAACCAAATCAGCCCTCCTAATCCGGTAATGGCAAACATCATGCGCCATCCGAATCGGTCCAATAGAATCGCTCCCACGAGCGCCCCCAGTGCGGGTCCGATATTCTGGCCGGCAATATAAATCGAGGTGGGCAATCCCTGATCCTTCCCCGCGAAATTATTTCGGATGAAGGATATGCTGGCCAGCGGCGCGACCGATTCGGCGAGGCCCAGCAGCATGCGCATGCCGATGATGTCACTCGGCCCGCGGCTGAGGGCGATGGCAGCCGAGGCTATCGACCAAACCAGGAAACCACCCGCATAAGCCCGGCGGATGCCGAACCGGTCCACAAGAGCGCCGGCCGGGATCTGAAATGCGGCATAAGTCCAGAAAAAGGCGGAGAGGAGCACCCCCATCGTGGCGGGCGTGATGCGGAAATCCCGCATGATCGAGGGCGCCGCCACGCTGAGGTTGCCGCGATCAATGTAATTGATCACGATGCCGATAAAGACTAGCGAGAGGACAATCCAGCGGCGTTTCATGCTTGCTTCGGGCCCACAGTTTTCCAATGAGCCACGGCGTCCTGGCGTAAAGCAATGTTGCCTAAATGCGCGGCCGAGGCGGCACTGACGCCGGCTTCCACCGGAGTCAAAGGAGGTTTGCGGCTGCGAACGCATTCCAGCCAATTGCTGAGATGAAGCACTTCGCCGTCCGGCTCATCATAAAAGTCGGCGCCTTTGGGACCGCTGCCCAGCACCCACTGCATCTCCGGCTCGGTGGGGAGTTGGACGCTGCGATTGTGGGGGTCGCGCTTACGTTCGGGGAGGACTTCCAGGCGGCCGCGATCCAGATAGAGGGTGGCTTCCGCGCCCATGAATTCGAGCATGGCGGCGTTGCGCGCGTTCATGAAGGTCGACTCGAAGTAAACTTGGGCGCCCGGATATTGCAGGAGGGTCTGGGTAGTGTCCGGAGTCTCCCATCGATCGTAGGTAAATTTATTGCCGATGGTCACGGCTGTTTCGGGGTGGTCGACATCGAGATACCAGTGGGCGATATCGATGTAGTGGACCATGAGATCCCCCAGCTCTCCCCCGCCAAAATCCCAAAACCAGCGCCATTCCCGGAAACGATAAGGATCGAAGGGCTGCGGCCGGGCGCTCCCCAGCCAGGCATTCCAGTTCACCGTGGAGGGATCAATGTTGTACTCCGCCGTACCGCGGGCGGCATTTCGATTCCAGGTAAGATGGACTTTGCGGATCGTGCCGAGTTGACCGGATTTGACCAGTTCGTATCCTTTTTGGAACTGTGGCATGCTGCGCTGTTGCATGCCGACCTGGATAATGCGGTGGTAGCGATTCTGCGCTTCGATCGCCGCCGGCCCCTCCTCCAACCGATGGGTCAGAGGCTTTTCGATGTAGATATCCTTGCCGGCCGAACAGGCGGCGATCATCATGGGCACGTGCTGATGGTTGGGCGTGCCGATCAGGACGGCGTCGATATCCTTCCGGTCCAGGATCTCCCGATATTCCTTGGTGACGAAGGCCTGTGGGTCCGCCAGCTCCTTGCCCGCCGCCAAATGGGTGTCCCAAACGTCGCAGACGGCGGCCATGCGAACCCCCGGAATCCTCGCCAGAGCTTTCATCAAGCCCTGGGTACGGCCGCCGGTTCCGATGCAGCCCACCGTGATGGTTTCGTTGGCGGCGTAACCGCGGGAAGTGGCAAGATATCCGCCGAGAGCCGCGTAGCCTAAATCTTTGAAAAGTTGCCGGCGATTAGTCGATTTCATGACAGAGGTTCCCTATTTCGGTTTTCAACTCTTGGCCCATGCATAACATACAACTGACCGACCCGGATTGCAATCGCCCCGGGGGGCGGACCGAAAAGGGTTTCCATTCCGCTTTGGGCGGCGCGGAGGGCCACGGGGTGGGCGGCAGCCAGCAGGGCGGGGGTATATTCGTGCAGGGCGGGATTGGGATTGCCGTTCACGGCGTCGAGCGCATATCCCGCTCACCCTACCGTGCATGTGCCATTCTGAATGCCACCGAGCCGCCGCTATGTTAGAATCCGGAGTCGCGTTCTTATCTCTTAAACAAGGGGGGAAATATGTCCAAGCAAGAAATATCCCGTCGCGAATTCATCGGGCGCACCGTCGGGAGCGCGGCAGTGGCCAGCCTGGGATTGGGAGCTCCGGCGCTGGGCCGGGTGGTGTCGCCCAATGAGAAGATTACGGTGGGCGTGATCGGGGCCGGAATCCGCGGCCTGGAAAACATGCAGAGCTTGTTGACTGCGGGCGCCAATGTGGCCATGGTCTGTGACCTTTACGACGGCCACTTCCGTCGCGCGCAGGAGATCCAGGCCAACACGCCGACCACGCGCGACTATCGCCAGGTGCTTGATCGCAAGGATATCGACGCGGTGCTGATTGCTACCTCCGACCACTGGCACATGCCAATTGCCGTCGAGGCCATGAAAGCCGGCAAGGATGTTTACTGTGAAAAGCCTATGGCGCATACCATTCCCGAAGCGCTGGAAATGGTGAAGGTGTCAAAAGCGACCGGGCGCGTGGTGCAGGTGGGCAGCCAGAGCCTCAGCATGCAGTCCACGGCTTGGGGCAAACAGCACCTGGACGCGGGCCACATTGGCAAGGTCTTCATGGTGCAATGCGAGATATACCGGCCTGACCCCGTGGGCGCGTGGAAGTATCCCGTGCCGCCCGACGCCACGCCGCAGACGGTCGATTGGGAGCGGTACCTGGGTAGCGCGCCCAAGCGGCCCTTTGACCCCGCGCGCTTCTTTCAGTTCCGCAACTGGTGGGACTACGGCACCGGCATCGCCGGCGACGAGTACGTCCACCTGCTCTCGCGTGTTCACTACTTGATGAACACCCAGTATCCCCTGAGCGCTGTCGCCAACGGCGGCATCTACAAGTGGACCGGCGACCGCGAAGTGCCCGACGTCCACAACACCCTTTATGACTACGGCACTTTCCAGGTGGTGGTGATGGCGAATCTGGTCTCCAACTGGGACGGCGGTGAGATTGTGCGCTTTATGGGCGACAAGGGCACGGTGGTGCTCACCGAGGAGTCCGCGCAGTTCAAGCCTTACGATGAGGATTGGGAGTTCGAGTATCCGCTGGAGTCCTGGCCCAAGGACACCAAAGGTCCGTTCATCGCCGCCCGCAAGGATGACCCGACCGCGGATATTGGCACCTACGCGAAGCAGCCGCAGCGCCAGCCGGAATCCATGCGGCAGACCGCCGAGGGCACCGAGGACCACATGCGCAACTGGTTCGAGGCAATCAAGACGCGGAAACAGCCGATCGAAAACGTGGACTTCGGCTGCGGTACGGCGGTGGCGTGCCATATGGCCAATCTCTCTTACCACGAGAAGCAGCGTATGTTCTGGAATGCGGCGAAGGGGGAGCTTACCGGCGAAAAGGGCCGGGTCGACATGCACTGGCCGGCCGGGAAGAGGGCTGCGAAGTAACCCCGGGGGCACGAGACATCGTCAAGCTGAGCGGAGCCCCGAAGGGGTAATACAGCGCAGTAAAACAACAAAGAAAGTCAAAACGCAAAGCGCAAAACGCAAAAGTCAAAGCCGGGCGTGCCGTGATGCCGGGGCTTTTGTGGGGGTGCCCGAAACCTGTCGTGACAAGGCCGGTAGGGCGGCAGAATTATTTCTCCAGCGGAGGGATCTATCCGGCTGAAGCGGGCTGCGTGCGGAAAGACTCTTCCAAGCTGTCATCCTCCGGACCTTTTTTCAAGGCGTGAAATTTATGGCTTAAGAAAATGACTCCAGGCGCGCCAAGCAATTTGTCGTAGGTCAAATTTGGCGTATCAAGTGCTACAATTTTCATCGATAATGGATTTTTGCGGAAAATCCCCCCGGTCCCTGGACCGCACTCGGGAATCATAAGGAGTTTTGATAATGGAGAAGGAGCAAGACGTTACACGCCGTGAGTTTTTGAAGACTGCCGCCACGGTTGCGGCCGCCTCATCCCTTGCGGGTCTTGGCGCCCCAGCGATTCTCACCGCCCAAAGCGCCGGCAATCCCGTGCGGTATGGAATCATCGGTACGGGTACCGAGGGTTGCACGCTACTCAAATTTCTGGCGACCAATCCCGAAGGACGTTGCATTGCCTCGTGCGACATCTACCCCCCCAACCTCAAGAAGGGGGTCGAGACCATCGGTTCAAATCCCGAAACCTACGTCGAATACCGGAAGATGTTGGAGCGAAAAGACATGGATGCGGTGGTCATCGCCACCCCGCTGAACCTGCACGCGCAAATGGTGGTGGACGCCCTCAACGCCGGCAAGCACGTCTTCGTCGAGAAGACGATGTATTTCAAGGAAGACGAAGGCGACATGATCCGCAAGGCGATGGATGACCATCCCAAGCAGGTATTGCAAGTGGGATTGCAGCGGCGGTCGAGCGTGCTCTATCAAGTGGCGATTGAGATGATCCGCAAGGGGGCGCTGGGCAAGATTATGTTTGTGCGCGCCCAATGGCACCGCAACAATAACTGGCGCCGTCCCGTGCCTGACCCCACCTTAGAGCGGCTGATCAACTGGCGCATGTACAAGGAATACTCCGGCGGGCTGCTGGCGGAACTAGCCTCGCACCAGATTGATATCGCCAACTGGGCCATCGGTTCAGAGCCCATCTCTGTATATGCCGCGGGGGGCATCAATTACTGGAAAGATGGCCGCGAAACCTGCGATAACGTTGAGGCCATTTACGAATATGCGGGCGGGCAGAAGCTGGTCTGGAGCTCCATCCTTTACAACGGCCACCTGGAATTCAACGAGCAAATCATGGGTGACCAGGGTACCTTGATTATCACCCTCGGCAAGGGCCTGTACTACCGCGAACAGGCGGCCAAGGTTTCCACCGGCAGCGGTAAGGAAAACTGGTGGGCAGGCGCCACCGTCACCAATCAGGCCGCGCAGCAAGGTATGCCCATTTTCATCGAACAGGGCGCCACCAGCCAACTCGGCTTCATGGATCGTGAGACGCGCTACGCCAAACACTGGCTGGCGTCGATGGGTATCTATAATTACGAAGAGCCCCATGATCCCTGGTGGAGCGAGCTGAACAACTTCATGCTGAGTGTCCGCGATGGCAAGCCAATCATCGCGCCGTTCCCGATCGGCGTGGCCGACGCCCAGGGAGTCATTTACGGCAACCGCTCGGTGGAGACAGGGCAGAGAGTTTACTGGCCTGGGGCGGGACCACAGAACGAAACGAAAAAGGGGAGCCGCATCACCTAACATCAGGGGCTGGGTGCTGGTCTGAAAAAGTGTAAAGTTTGAAGTGTAAAGGGTAAAGGAAAGGGACCGCTGGGGGCACCTTATCCTTTACCCTTTAAACTTTATACTTCACAGTTTCCAGCCCGAGCCCCCAGCACCTGATACCTGATACCTAAATTGCCGCCCGCATTCCAATCCGCAAAAACGCTCTCGTGGCTTTTCATCGCCGCCTCGTACTTTCTGGCCGGGGGAACCCGTGCCGCTGCGCAGAGCTACTCCCCCCAGGTCCCGAGTCCCGAGTCTCGTGTCCCGAGTCACGAAACCGCTCCCGTCCGTTACGAGGCTTCGCATCAAGCCATGGGAACGACCTACTTCGTCGTGGTCTATGGCCGTGACCAGACTTTTCTTTCGGAAGTTGTGGGAGAAGTTTTTGAACTGATCGACCAACTCGACCAGCAAATGAGCAATTACAAACCGGAGAGCGAGCTCTCCGCCATCAATCGCGACGCCGCACAACATGAAGTGATGGTTTCGCCTCAACTTTTCGGGCTGATTCAGTATTCGCTGCGCGCCAGCGAGGAATCCGGTGGCGACTTTGACATCACCGTGGGCCCGCTGATGAAGCTTTGGGGATTCTTCCGTGGTCAGGGGCGCTTGCCCAGCACGCAGGAAATCGCAGAGGTCCGAAAGCGAATCGGATATCAGCACGTGCACCTGGATGCCGAGCGCCGTACTATACGCTTTGACGCGAGTGGAATGGAACTTGACCTGGGCGGAATTGCCAAAGGCTATGCGGTGGATCAGGCGGCGGAGATGATGCGTTCGAATGGCGTCACCGCAGCTTTGATTTCAAGTGGAACCAGCAGCATTTACGCGCTGGGATCGCCGCCGGGCGAGCACGGGTGGAAGGTTACCGTTCGGGATCCGTACCACGCCGAAAAACCTGCGGATGTTTTTCACCTCCAGAACTTCGCGCTGTCCACTTCCGGAAACTATGAGAAGTTCTTCAGGATTAACGGCAAGACTTATTGCCACATCATGGACCCCCAAACCGGCTGGCCGGTGCAGGACATGCTCTCGACCGTCGCGGCCGTCCCCACCGGCATCGAGACGGAGGCGCTGACCAAGATCTTTTTCGTCGGCGGCGTGGAGAAATCGCGCCAATACCTTTCCACCCACCCGAATGCCATCGGAATTTTCTATCAGCCGGCTGACAAGACCCAAACCTTTAAGCGAACCGTTCTGCGTTCGAAATCTTTCCAAGTCCCTTCTGACAGCATTGCCGAACTGGAACAGTAGGAGGGTAGCGTAACGGAGTTCAAGAGCGTCCGTTGCCTCCGCTTTGGCCGGAGACAAACCGTTCCAGCAACTTTAGTACCCGGGCGACAGTGGCGCGAAACTCAGCCATCTCATGAGCGTGGGTGTCCAGTCGGCTCTCATGCAACTCCAGTTGGCGGTCTGTTCTTTCAATGAAGGCATCGACCCTGCGCTCGAATCGGCCGACTAGCTCCGCCTGCAACAGCATCTGCTCCTCCAGCCTGGCGAACCGTTCTTCGGCAGTCACAGTCCCTCCTATGGGATTCTGAAAATGATTTGTGTCTCGGCCATTGCCACCCCTGCCCATCGTTATCATACGCCTGTGACTTCCTGACCTCATCAGCAAAAAGCGGCCGTCGGTGGAGTTGGTGCAGACCCTTGTGGATTGCACCGCGCCCCGCTCTCATCAGAACCGCGAGATTTCCTCCACCGTGCCCGCGTCGAGCCGGGTCAATATTTCTGTCAACAAATCGACCGCGCCGTCGAAATCGTGGCGGTCAATCACACTCGTGTGCGCATGAGTGTAACGCGCAGGCACGGTGAGCAGTATCGATGGCCTGCCGGTTCCATAGCTCTGGATCTCGCTGCCATCCTCGCGATAGCCACCCGACAGGACCTCGGTTTGCAAGGGAATCTGTTTATCTTTGGCCACGTGCTGAAATAGCTCAACTAACTTGCGGTTGGGAAGCATCGAATTATCAAACAGGAAGATGGCGGGACCGCTGCCCAGGCGTTCCTGCGCCCGGTCGGGACTAACCCCTGGGACGTCGCCTGCGATACCGGGCTCGAGCGCAATTCCCAGGTCCGGCTTCACTGTTTCCACCGCGACGTGCGCGCCCCGCATGCCAAGTTCCTCCTGGGTGGTGGCCACGAAATAAATCGAGTTCGGGAGCTTGGCGCCGGTGGCTTTCAGCTTGCGCAACGCTTCCACCATCACCAGAAGGCCCACGCGATCGTCCCAAGCTTTTGCCGCGTAGCGCTCGCGCGCCATCACCGTGAAGGGACTGACCGGAGCAATGAAATCTCCGGGACGAATACCCAACTGTTCGGCTTCCTCTTTCGACGTCGCTCCCACGTCGAGCACAATCTCCTCGCGGGGCACGCCGCGCGGACGTTCTTCCGCCGGCCAAACGTGTACGTCGCGGGCGCCCGTAAGGGCAAACACCGCCCCTTTGTGGGTGAGGATGACCCAGCGTTTGTCGACCAGCCACGGGTCGGGATAGCCCAACGTCTTGAATGCAATGAAACCCTCGGGCCGGATGTACTGCACCATAAGACCCACCTCGTCCATATGGGCATCCACCATGATGCGGGGGCGGTCTGAGGTACCGCGGACTACGCCGATAACCGAACCCATTCCGTCGATGGAAACTTCCGCGCCGGCGGAATGGAGATCGCGAAGCACGAGGTCGCGCACCGCCCCCTCATCGCCAGGCGGCGCTGGCGCATTGGTGTATTCCTCCATCAACTGTACCACCCGGTCGTCCTTGGCTCCCCCTTGGGCCAGCAGCCCGAGCCCGGCGCTTATCGTCAAGATCACCAGGCCTCCAAGAATCATCACCCTTCGCATTACTCACCTCCAATGGACAAGGAGTCTAATCCATAACGGCGGGTCGGCCTAAGGGTTTTGTAGTGCCGCGGTAGTGGCTCATTTTGAGGTGGCACGGGGGTCCCGCCCATGAGCGGTCACGGCCAAGATGGCCGTGCCACTTCAAAATGAGTCACTACCAGTGCCGGCCCCGCGGAGTGCAGGACGTGATAGAATTCGCTGATTGAGGCGCTCCAGCGATGGTTTCAATTGCTCGCAAGAACCTTTTTCACGACAAGATTCGGTTTGCGGTTGCCTTGGCCGGTATTTCTTTTGCCGTGGTGCTGATCACCGTGCAACTGGGAGTCTACCTGGCCTTTCGCTCCAACGTGAGCGTGCTCATCGACCACACGGAAGCCGACATCTGGGTTACCGCCCAGGGCCTGGAGAATTTCGATTTTGGCCGGCCCTTCAGCGAAAAAAAACTCTACGACGTTCGCGAGGTCCCGGGCGTAATGTGGGCCATCAAATACATGCTGACTTTCGGTTACTGGAAAACTCCGAGTGGCAGCCAGGAAACGGTGCAGATGGTGGGCTTTGATCCCGAGACCATGGTGGGCGCGCCCTGGAACATCGTGAAAGGGAACCCCCAGGACTTGAAGTATTTCAACTCCGTCTTTTATGACGAAGCGGAGACCAACCGCCTGGGCAATATCCCGATGGGAGGGGAAACGGAAATTAACGACCACCGCGTGCGTGTGGCGGGCATCGTGCGTGGGGCACGCTCGTTCATCCAAAGTCCTTACATCTTCACTTCGTATAAGAACGCAGTGAGTCTTTCCCGCCTGAACAAGGGGTACACCGTTTACGTGCTGGTTAAGGTCGCTCCCGGCTACTCGGCGCAGGACGTCAAGCGGCGCATTCAGCAGACGGTGGGCGACGTGGACGTTTATACCTCGCGCGAGTTCAGCAAGAAATCGCAGGATTATTGGATGATCAACACCGGTACGGGCGTGGCGCTGTTGGCCGTGGCCTTGATGGGCGTGGTGATTGGAACGGTGATTGTGGCCAACACCATTTACACCTCCACCACGGAACACCTGAAAGAGTTTGGGACCTTGAAAGCCATCGGGGCTTCCAATTGGGACCTGTACGCGATCATTATCGAGCAGGCGCTGATCAATTCGGTGATCGGATTTGGCGTAGGGATGGGTTTCAGTTACTTCGTGATTCAAGCGATGAAAAAGGGTCACCTGGCCATCTTGCTGCCGATCCCCGTGCTGGTGGGAATCTTCATTCTCACCGTGATGATGTGCTTGTGGTCTTCCGTGCTGTCGATTTCCAAGGTGACGAGGATTGATCCGGCGATGGTGTTTAAAAGCTAGTGGTCAGTTGTCAGTCGTCAGTTATCAGTTCCCCTCTCCCTTGGGGCTGAGGTGCGAGGCCGGGTGAGGGGTTCCTTTCTCATGCGCGATGTGAAGGAAGTTACCTGACAGCAGACGGCACAAAGCTGAAAACTGATAACTGAGGACTGAAAACTGATGACTCTTCTCGCAACCCAAACCGTCCTTCGCCTCGACCACGTCAGCAAGACTTACGGCGCGGGCGAGTCTTCCGTGGAAGCCGTGCGTGACGTGTCGATGGACCTCGATGCGGGGAAATTTGTCTTTTTGATGGGCCCCTCGGGCAGCGGAAAAACTACCCTGCTGATGCTGATGGGATGCTTGCTGCGGCCGACCGCCGGATCGGTCCACATCTTTGATGAAGAGGTAAGCTCGATGGCCGAAGCGCGGCTGCCGCACGTGCGCCGCTACCGAATCGGGTTTATATTCCAGGGATTTAACCTATTCCCCGCACTCACGGCGCAGGAAAATGTGGAAGCGACTCTTAACCTGAAAGGTTACCGGGGCGAGGAAGCGCGCGCGGAGGCTCGCAACCTGCTGGGGCGCGTCGGCCTGGCGAAGAGGTTGCACCACCTGCCGGAAGACCTGAGTGGCGGCGAAAAGCAGCGCGTGGCGGTGGCGCGCGCGCTGGCCGGAAATCCGCCCATCATTCTCGCCGACGAGCCGACCGGCATGCTCGACTCCAAGACTGGGCGCTTGATCTCCGAGATTCTTCGCGACCTCGCGCACGACGAAGGGCGGCTGGTGTTCATGGTGAGCCACGATTCCAGAATCACCGCGCTGGCCGACCAGATTTTGAACATTGAAGATGGGTGCTTGCAAGAAGGCAGTGGGCAGAAGCAGGAGTCAGGAGCCAGAAGTCAGGAGCCAGAATCTAGAAGTTAGAAGTGAGAAGAATACAGCCACCGAGGGGGAGCTTTTCTCCTGACTCCTGACTCCTGACTCCTGGCTCCTGGCTCCTGACTTCTAAGGACATTCATGGCAAAGGGACAACGGAGTATTTATATGTTCGCAATACTGGGCGCAGTGCTTGCGGTGCCTCTCGTGTTGTTTCTGCGCTCGATCGCACGCAATCCTCCTGGGTTCGCAAACGAGACGCGTGTCGCCCGGGGTAAAATCGATTCGCACCTGGCGGCACGCGGACGCGTGGAAGGCGCGACCTCGCAGGAGATCAAACTCGCGTCGCGCGTGGTGGGTCGTCTGAAGGAAGTGCCGGTGAACGACGGTGACATCCTGCACAAAGGGCAGATCGTGGCGGTGCTGGAAAACAACGATTTGCAGGCGCAGGTGGAGCAATCGCGCGCTAACATTATGCACGCGCAGGCGGTGCTGGAAAGGCTCCAGAACGGGGCGAGGCCGGAGGAGCGCGCCGCCTCACGCGCCGCCATGAACGAAGCCCAAGCGGCTGCTGACAATGCGCGCCAGAATTTCGAGCGCTCGCAAAAACTCTTTTCGGAAGGCGGCATCATCTCGCAATCGGTTCTGGACCAGGCGGAGCGCGACTCGAAGATGGCGCAGGCGCGGCTGGAATCGGCGCGCGAGAACTACAAGCTGGTGATGGCGCCGCCGCGCCCAGAGGATGTGGCTGCTGCCCAAGCGGAACTGAGTCTCGCGCGCGCCCAGCTTGCCCAGGTTCAGGACAATTACGATAATACCTTCGTCCGCTCGCCCGTGGATGGCGTGGTGGTTAAGCGCTACATGAATCCCGGGGAGTCCATTTCCTATGAATCGCTCTATCAGCCTATTGTCTCCGTCTCTGACACCACGCACCTGATGGTGCGCACCGAGATTGATGAGACCGACGTGGGCAAGATTCAAATCGGCCAGCACGCGGCGATTCGCTGCGATGCTTTTCGCGGGCAAACTTTCTATGGGCACGTCGTGCGCATCAGTGGCGGCCTGGGCCCCAAGAAAATACAAACCGATAATCCCACGGAAAAGATCGATATGGACGTCCTGGAGAGTTTTGTGGAAGTCGACCCCGGATCCCCCTTGCGGGTTGGCTTGCGAGTGGATGTTTACATCGAGCTCGCCCGCAAGGACAACGTCCTGGTAATTCCCTTGCATGCCGTGGAGTTTCAAGAGGGCGTGGCCACCGTGCACGTCAGGACTTCAAGCGGCGTGCAGTCGCGCAAAGTTCAGTTGGGCGCGCAGGATGGCCTGAACATCGAAGTCGCGGACGGCGTTCGCGAGGGCGAGGAACTCGTATATTAAGTTTCACAGGATTGTTATTCTGAGCATTGACAACCTTTCAGATGCGCTTGATGGACAGAAACGCGGACTGAGGAAGGGTAGCGCGGACCTGTTCTGTAGGTCCGCGGCTTTTCATTGTCCATCGGGGACGAGCCGCGGACCTAAAAAACAGGCCCGCGCTACACCCGCTTTTCTACCGTTTGCCAGCGACAATTTGGCGTCCCCTCTGTCGGACATTTTACACCCCATGTTTTGTTTTTGGTGGGTTGATTGTAAGTGGATTACTTTTCAGTATGTTGTCAGCTTTGGGAGGAGAAAAATCGCTTTCTTGACTCTTTATTTTCAATAAGTTGTCAGCTTAGGGCACTTTGTCCCCTTAGGGCAATAATGTCGCAACCCCTTTAGTCCAGTTTGTCGGCCTGCCTCGTCGTCGATCATCGGACTTGCCGCCCATCCACCAGTTCCCTCGAAAAGCCACTGGCCTCGATCCTTGCCTGACCAGTCTAGCCTAAATAGTTTGTTTTGTCAAGAAGAATATGAAGCGTGGGGAAAGGGACCGCCCCGCCCCTTATAAACGCCCTCGGATGGTGGGAGAAAATTCGGCGAAAGCAACGCTGGACGCTTAGTTGTTGTGAAAAACTAAGCAACTTCAATGCGGGCGAAGCCCGCCTTGGACTGCGGTAGCAGCAGCTACCGCCTTCCGCCTTCGGTTCATACGGCAAAGGCGTAAGGGGTGGAGGAAGAAAGGCGGTAGCTGCTGCTACCGCAGTCCAAGGCGCTTCGCGCAAGCCCATATGAAAAGACGCGCGAAGTGAACTGCGGGACTAACGGGCAGAGTAAAGTCAAGCGGCGTGGCGGAGGTTGCGAACACCTTCCACCGCGCCGCCTGATATCCCTAAGGAGTTTGGGCTCGCTACTGGCTCGATGCCCTACTCACTGCGGCGGCCGCGCTCGGGGTACACCACGCAACGGCACGTCATCGGGAAGTGGCGGGGGAGGGCCTTCACCATTGTTGCCCGGGAAGGTTCGAAAGAAGAAAACCTTGTTTTTTCCCTCATCGACCTGATCCAGAGACTTCAGCTTCTTCCACTGTTCGACGGAAAGCCAGCGGCGAATGTCCAGCATCATCATGGCGTTTTCTTTTTCCAGCCTTCCCCGCGCCGCCGTGATCAGGTCGATCTGAGCACCCACTTTGCTCGCGTCCGGTTGGTCAATATCCATAAGAGGTTGCAGGCGCAACTCCTGTTTGTCCAGATCGGCCTGTAAATCGATCAACTGTAGTTTATGGTCAAGAAAAGTCTTCGAGACCTTTCTGACCTGCTCGTCCGTAAGGTTCAGTTTGCGGACGATCTCGGAGTTTTTCCACCACGCGCCGCCGGGCCCGAATTCGACGTTCCCCATGGGCTCGAACCTAACCGGTCCCTCCCCTCCCGTCCTGACCACGACCGATGCGGCCGGCGGGGGAGGGGCAACTTCGGATTGGGATTGCGCAGCGATGATCGCTTCGGGTGGCGCTTCGGTGGGTGGCGGCGGCGCCGCATTCGGGTCACCTTGTGCTCGCGCCATGAGAGGCGAAAAGAACCATGCCACGACGAGAATGAATCTAAGGGTCTTCATGTGTTCCTCCTTAATCGTTAGCGATCAGGGATTTCTGCGTGCTGCCTCGGCGCGGTAAATCTCCTGTGTCAGCAGCGCTGCCGGTCTGAGAGCTTGCGGTAAATCGCTCTGAATGGACTGGTGCACGCTGAGCAAAAGCACATCATCGGGGTCGGGCTGTGCCGCAGTTTGATGGGTCGGCGCATTGTTCCGGGAAAGCAGAGTGGAGGCCAGCAAAATGAGCATCACCGTAGCCGTGACCCACATCCAACGCCTCCACGGGTGAGTAAAATCGCGGGATGCCTGGCGGGCGCTGATGCTTTCGCGCTGTTGCCGCCAAAAGGTTTCCGGCTGCTCCATTACTTTGTTCGCTTGGGCTCGAGCCGCGCCTGCCGCTGCCGCGAAGGTGTTCACTTCCTCGCGGCAGGCGGTGCACTCGTCCAGATGTTCCAATGCCGCTTCGTCGTTCTCACTGAGAACTGCGGCTTCCCATTGTTCATCGCTCAGATGCCCGTTCATTTGCACTTCTGCTCCTTCAGCTTATTCCTGACCGCGCTTACGGCGCGAAACAGGTGAGCCTTCACCGTTCCGACTTCCACTTGCATGGCCTCGGCGATTTCGTGCAAGGTCATTTCCTCGAAAAATCGCAGCGAGAAAGCCAAGCGCTGTTGCGTGGAAATTTCTCCCAGTACAGATTCCACGGCCGCCAGTTGCTCGCGTGCCAGAAGGGAGCGCTCGGCCGAAGGACCCGTGTCGGGGGGATCCATCTCCGCCGCTTCCTCCCCCGGCGGGGAGGCAGGCTGCAAGATGTTTCGCCAAAACGCCCAACGGCGATTGCGGGCGTGGTCGCGCGCCAGGTTGACGGCGATGCGGATGAGCCACGTTTCCACACTGGCTTCGCCGCGGAACGTCGCGCGTTTCTGGTATGCGCGCAGAAAGCAATCCTGCGTCAGGTTATCGGCAAGGTCCCGGTCTCTAACCAGCGAAAACAGCACCCGGAAGACTCGCCGCTGATGCGAGCGCACGATGTGGTCGAATTCCCCGGCGGCAATGCCTTCGGTGCGCCCCCGGCTGGCGGCCATATCCATTGTGGTGGTCAGAGCGCGTTCCATGATCTCCTTGCCGGTGTTCTCTGTTATAGACGGCGTGGAAATGGGAAGGTTTACAAAGGCGAGGTTCTGCAAGAAAGGGTAAAGTGTAAAGGGTAAAGTATGAAAGGCTAAAGGCTGAAGGCTAAAGGCTGAAGGATGAAGGATGAAGTGTAAAGGGTAAAGGGTGAAGATAAAGCAAATGGGACCATCACCCTTCATCCTTCAGACTTTACCCTTTATCCTTTACCCTTCAGCCTTCACCCTTTTCCCTGTCACCTGTTCGTCAAACCGTAGAGTACTTTCTGCACAACATCTTGACCTTCTCCACGAGCTTGGGAACACCGGTCATGGCGTCCTCAGCCCCTTCATACTCGACCGACATGAATCCCTGATAGCCGCCCTTGGCAAACAGTTGCCACATGCGATCGAGGTCAAGCGGTTTGCGTGGCTCGCCGTAGAAATCGCGGATGTGAGTGTGTGTGGCGAAGGGAACCAATGCCTCCACCTGCGAATACGGGTCTTCCATAAAGTTGCTGATATCCAGGTTGCAGCCGGCGTAAGGAGAATCGACACGGCGGAGGATGGCGATGATGTTGGTAGCTTTGGAGGTGATTCCGCCATGGCTCTCGATGCCCAGAGTGGTACCTTTGGGGGCAGCATAATCGCAGGCCTGTTTCAGGGTTTCCGCGGTCCACTCCACCCCCTGCTCGTCCGTGGCCCCCCGCGGGAGTTCGCCCCCGAACACGCGGAGGTGCGACGCGCCCAACAATTGAGTGGCATCCACCCATTTCTTGATCTTTTCGATTTCCACCGCACGCTTGGCAGGATCGGACTGGCACATATCCGTCCCGATGGCCGCGCCCGAAAAGGGCAGGGCGTGCTTGAACGCAAGGTGACGCAGGCTGACCAGATAGGCAGGGTCGTTGGATTTCAGCCAGTAGGTGGTGACGTCGACGCCTTCGACCCCAAGTTCCACGGCTTTGAGAAAGAATTCCTCCATCGTCATTTTCTTCGACTGCAAATACTTTTCGTAGGAATACGCGCAGCAGCCGCTCAGAAGCCGGGGGCGCGGGCTGGCGGTCCCCTCCGCCTGGCCGGCGCTGGCGAGAGAGTTGGTAACCAGGGAACCTGCGGCCGCAAGTCCCGCGGCTTGCAAAAAGCTACGGCGTGGCAAAACGTCTTTCATAGAGCCTCCTTTAGTAAATGTCTTAGTGCAGAGGTTTAACCTCTACCTCGCGGAAATAGACCACGGATTCCTGATTGTGGTTTTGCAGTCCAATGTACCCGATGTTGGGGCGCACCCCGCTGGCGGGATCGCCCTCGTGCCGGTTGGGTGGATCCGGTTGGCCTTGCACATAGTCGGTGGTCTTCACCCCGTTCAGGTAAACGATCGTGCGAGGCCCGTCCAGCGTGATTTCCATCGTGTCCCATTCGCCTACAGGCTTGTAGGGCCGCGCCAGCGCTTTGCTGAATGAGTAGATGACACCCGTGCAGTGGTAGTCGTCCCCCGGGTTGTAGATCTGCACCTCGTTTCCCTTGTTGACCGGCATCCAGGGTTCAGTGGGCTTCTCGGGGATACGGACGTAGACCCCGGAGTTGGTGTCCTTTTGCATGAGCTTATAAACGACTCGGATCTTTATGTTGCCCATCTTTTCCGGCGTGTACCAGAGCAGCCCCATCCCGCCCTCGCTCTTGAGCATTCCATTCTCGAGCGTGAAGCCTCCGGGCCCCACGTGTTCCCAGCCCGTCATGTCCTTGCCATTGAAAAGTTGCTTCCCCTCGGCGCCCAGGATTCGGCTGGGGAAGAGCAGGAGCGTAATGAACGGAATGGCTAGAATAATGCGTCGATACATGGATGACCTCCTGGAACTGATAATAGCTACAATTAAGCCTGCCATTGTACACACGAGAGGCGGCGAATTGGAGATTTATTCCTTTTGACCCGGCGGGAGGATGCCCCTGGTTTTCTTTGGGTCTTGGGAAATTCCCGGCAATGGCGTAGGATAGCGGGTTTGCGTTGGTAACTTGCTTGGGAGGTGGTCACGTGCCTAAGGATTTATCCGCGGCTTGGAAGACTCGGCATCAACGTTGGGTGCGTTTTGTGCAAGCAAACATCAAGGCCATGAATTCGGGGAAGGCGATTCCCCTCGGGCCCTCCGCAAGGCCACTGGAAGCGCCGGTGGTAGAGGTGGGCAATGGTCAGCCCATCAAGGTGGTGGTCTGGTCGCCGCATCCCGATGATGAGGCGCTCGTCGGGGCTTTGCCTTTACGGCTGCGCCGGGAATGTGGCGCCACGGTCACCAATTGCGCCATCACCTTGGGAAGCAATCCTGGCCAGCGGGAGCGCCGTCTGCGCGAACTGAAAGCGGCGTGCGCCGTGCTGAGCTTCGATCTCACTATTGCCAGCCCTCCCTGGGGTTTTGACCACATCAATCTCGACAACCGAAAGAATCACCCGGAGGAATGGGCCGCCAAAGTGCGCGTGCTCAGCGAAGTGCTGGAAAAGGAAAAACCCGACGCGGTCTTTGCTCCCCACGCTGAGGACTTCAATACGACACATATCGGGACACACTACCTGGTGGTGGACGCCTTGGGCGACTACCTGGAGCGGACGGGCCGCGGTCCCTTGCCGTTCTTCGAGACCGAATTCTGGCATCAGAACCCTCGCCCGAATTTGATGGTCGGGGTCTCTCCCGAGGATGAAGCAATCCTGATTATGGCGACTGCCGAGCATGGCGATGAGGTTCGGCGCAATCCCTACCACTTGCGGCACCCCGGCCGGATGATCGAGAACGTTCGCCTGGGGGCGGAGGTGGTCGGCGGCCAAGGTGGACCCGCCCCGGAGTTTGAATTCGCGGAGCTTTATCATTTGGCTTTCATGGCCGGCAGAAATTTGGTGGCGCCGCGGCTCGGCGGACGCGTGATCGGACCGGCGGAGAAAATCGATCTGCAGGATTTGATCAAGAGTTTTTGGCCTGAGGGTTTGGAAGGGCAGGGCTGAGCAGGCTGCGGAAACGCCCCCGCGGACAACCACCCCGGCGCTCGGCGCGCCACCCCTCCTGAATCAGGAGGGGAGTTATTAAAGAACGCCCCTCCTCAGATGAGGAGGGGTGGCGCGCCGAGCGCCGGGGTGGTGCTGACAAGGAGATAAAGGGGTGGCGTTGATCAGCGCCTACGGATTTTTCCGCAGCCTGTGCGGCCCGCCCTTTCACCGGTCTAACAAAAAGTGTTCTAGCATGACAAGAATTCGCGCTATCCCAACTTGTCCAGAGGAGGTTCGTATGGCGAAGAAATCCCTCGGTGCAAAAGTGTGGCTCGTTGCAGACAGCTATTTGCCCGATCAAAGCACTGGCGGTATGCAGAGTCATGAATCGGTGTGCGTTCTGAATCTCAACCGCCGCCCCGCGAAGGTGAAAATCACGGTCTATTTCGAAGACCGCGAGCCGCTTAAGGGACTGGAAGCGGAATGCCCCGGCCAGCGGACAGTGCATGTGCGTATGGAAAGAATAAAAAGCCGCAGCGGCGAAATGATCCCCGTCGCCAAGCCGATGGCCTTAATGGTGGAGAGCAATGTGGAGGTGATCGTTCAACACACCCGGCTCGACACTACGCAGCCAGCACTGGCATTGATGACCACCATGGCCTTTCCGCTGAAGTGAGGGCCGTCGGGATGGGTCGAAAGTGAACAGCGCAAAGCGGCGCCTGCCGCTGGAAAAGGTGCATTGTTGTCTTTAGTCTCCTGAGGTGTACTCGTGTTCGCAAGGAAGATTCGCGTCGAAATCGCCAGTCCAGGCGCTGCACGTGCTTGCCCCCTGGCATGGTTGGATAGTTTCTGCATGAGAAGTTTCACCGGCCGCGAGGCCTTTGATGAGACGTTGCCGGTGGCGGACGGTGAGTTGGAAGTGAGTTTCCGGGTGGACACGATCGGCCTGCGCGCCGATATGGAGGACTGGCTCACGAGGAAATTCGGAGAGGGAAAGCCCGTTAAGTTGACACTGACGGAAAGCAGTAGGCACTAGGCAGAAAGCAGTAGGCGGAATGCGGAAAGCGGAATGTTTATAGCTGAGTGCTGGAAGCTGAATGCTGAGTACAGAATTATAGCTTGCATCTCTCACCAGAACCCGGGGCCGTTAGCGGATCGCCAGGGGATCCTGGGGAGACTTCCCGCGGTAGGTGGCAGGCGGCGGAGAAGGCCGCATGTGGTTAGGTATCTGGGCTAGTTCAATGCTGTTTACTTAGTTGTCGTAACGGAATAGGGAATCTCCCTGCCGGCGAAGCCCGCCTTGGATTGCGGTAGCAGCAGCTACCGCCTTCTGACTTCGGTTACTATGACATTGGCATAAAAGAAGGCGGTAGCTGCCGCTACCGCACTCAAGGCGCTTCGCGCAGGTCTAATTGATAACATGTTCTAAGTGAACAGTATTAGGGCTAGTGTGGACCTTTTCTTAGCGCGATTCCAGAAATCCAGAACGGCCCTTGTCGATGCCGTCGATGATCACTAGATCCAAAATCCTGAATCCTGAATCCTAAATCGTGAATCCTCAGGCCTGTCACGGTTCGTCGACGACTTTGATGGCCAGCACCACCTTGTCGTCCATATGCGTCCCGCCCTTGGAATACGCGGTCACGTCGTCGCACACCTTGAGGACGATATCTTTGGCCTTGCGCTCGGGCACCTGGCTGACGCTCGCGATCAGCCGTTCCGAGCCAAACTCTTCACCTTGCACATCCATGGCTTCGGTAATGCCATCCGTACACAGGAGCAGGATATCGCCGGGTTGGAATTTCACGTGGCCGCGGTCGAACTCAACGTTTTCGAAGAGGCCAATCACCATACCACCCTCGGTAAGCTGGATGGGTTCACTGCCAGGCCGCACGATGATGGGAGGAACGTGCCCACAGTTAATGTAGTGAATCGCCTTCCGGCGCGTGTCAATGAGCCCCATGAACATGGTCATGTATTTTTCGCCGCGCGTATCGTTCAGGATCATCTTGTTCAGGGATTCGGCGATGTCGTTGAGGGAGTGCAGATGCAGGACCAACGCCCGAAGGGTGGCTTGCAGGTTTGACATCACCATGGCGGAGCTGATGCCCTTACCCTCGACGTCGGCGATGACCACCAGCAGCGTATTGCGTCCCAAACTCAGGAAATCGTAATAGTCGCCCCCTACTTCAAAGCAGGGTTCGTTCAGCACCGCCAGGTCGAAGCCCGGGATGACGGGGGCCGTCTCCGGCAGCAGGCTGCGCTGAATGCCGCGGGCCAACGCCATTTCGCGCTCCAGGCGCTCCTTTTCCAACAGGTCATGGTGGAGTTGGGCGTTTTCGAGACTCATCGCCATCTGTCCCGACAGGGTCAGCAGGACGTCCGTGTCCTCATCGGTAAAGCTGCCGGTCGCCTTATTTAGCAGTTGCAGGGCCGCGACGATTTTGCCGGCCTTGTTGCGAATGGGCAGCGTCAGGATATTACGCGTGCGGAACCCTGTGCGTTTGTCGACTTCCGGATTGAAGCGGTCGTCGGCGTAGGCATCGGGAATGTTGACGATTTCACCGGTCAGCGCGACATGGCCGGCAATCCCTCGCCCACGGGGAAGGCGAATTTCCTGCTTTTCCATTCCTTGGGCGATCAGCGACCAGATCTCGTCGCTCTTTTCATCCACGAGGAACAAGGTTCCGCGCTCGGCATTGGTGAGGGTCTTGGCCACATCCAGAACCTTACCCAAGAGTTCAGAGAGGTCCAGCGTGGAGTTGAACACTTTGCTGGCCTCAACCATCGAATGAAGCCGGTCCAAATTGTGCCGCATGCACACGAAACATTCCGCGTCGCGCAAGGCGATGGAAGCCAGCCGCGCGTGCAAACGAAAGAGCGCCAACAATGACTCATCGGGGGTTTGGGTGGCGGCCACCAGCAGAACACCGGAAGTTTTGGACTCAACCGCCAGCGGATAGGCGCTCAAAAAGCGGAACTGGTTTTGCTCTGCCCAGTGCGCCAACTCGTCTCCCTCCGCCGCCGATCCCTGATAAACCTGCGGCGACTTTGCTTGCGCAGCCCTTCCCAACAACGAACGGCTGGCGGAGATCTCGTGCAATGAGGCTGGGAAGGGGGGGCCGCCGGCGAAGGCCGCAAGCGAAAGGTCCGTTTGGCCGGGGTTCAGACGCCAGATGCCGGCAGCGGCCATCGCGTATTGGTTTACAAGGCGTGTGACGAGTGTTTCCATAACCCCCTGAGGTTCGAGGGGCGAGCGGAAATCACAACTAAGGTCTTCAATCTCTCGAATCAGATTCATGAGTGAGCTCTCCGCTGTGATTCCTAAAATGGGCTGGTCTCGCGACTGTGCGAGACTCAACTTATCCCTTGTGGGAATTTGGCTAAGCGCAAGGAAAGGCAGTATATAGCTTCTCCCCGCTCGGTGTAAACTGATTTTAGCCGAGCGTGCAAGGTTCTCAATAACGAAGCTCGCTAAAGTTGCGCTTAAGAATTCTATTGAGGAATGGAAGGAGGAAGTGGATAATTCCGGAAATCCAGGACTACCCACTTCCCCAGGTAGTCAATAGAATAGAGTTACTGGATTAGACGTCGGAAAGGCCCTAAAGGTTGCATAAAAATTGTCGCCTGGTGCGTGCTTGGGAAAAGGTTGACGGGCGTTAGGCACGGGCCTCAATATGTCTGCGTGCAGAAGCAGCTCTGTGTTATGGAGTTTACCAGCGCGCAGGGTTCCAACCCCGGCCGCCTAGGCAGATCACATTATGAGCTATATTGTTACGCCCTTTGAAGTCAGTTCAAAAGCACTCGCCGAAACCGTCATGGTTCGATTTGTGCATCTGTTCGCTGCCATCGCCACCCGCCATAGCGATACCATCGATTGCGTCTTTCTTGTCGACGGGCAGCATGTTACGGTCTCTATTTCCTGTCCCGCTCTCACCGAACTGCGGGAGAAGAAACAAAAGTATTTGAGTGATCAGCAGCTTGCCGACATCGCCGCCCTCCATTTGCGCCGCACACTTGAGCAGGGCTACGACGCAACGCAAGCCGAACTTTTCATCGACGGAGCCCTGCTCCGCGCCCTGGGGAAAGAATTAGGATACCTCTAGCGGTGCATTAGTGGCGCGGTTCGGATTCGTGCCCTTCGCCTCGTTCTCCTCCCGAAGGCCGTGAACTGTGCGCTTGGGGTTCTCGTTGATGGGACTCAGCCTGGTGTTTCCCCGCCCCCCCACCTGCAGCTTGGTTGTGTGCCAATGAGGTGGAATGGTATTGACCGGGGGCCGTTCCCTCGGGCCGCTTGCCGGAGCTATGCGAGGAGGGAGAATTTGCATGGGCGGTCGTGACCTGATGAGTGCCGCCACCACCCGGATTGGGGCTGCGAGAGCTGGAATAACTGTGGGTGGAGCCATGATTCGTGGCATGATCCCCCCCAGGGTTGACCGTACCGCCCGCACGTGTCGACCCCACCATGTTGCCGCCCCGGAACTCACCGGGTCTTCCGGTCGCAGCCATAGCGGGCCGCCCATGGTTTACAGAGGCAAATTGTGCGCGGTCATTGTGTGCCGTCATTTCGAGGTTCCTCTGTACGGAAGTGGCTTGCATGTGCCGGCCGTGTTCCGCAGCCATTTCACCGGGGGTAGGGCGAGTTCTAAGTCCGCCCGCACCGCCATTGTAGCTGACGCGATTCACCGCGAAATTGTTCACGACCGTACGGTTGTAAACGTTGGTAAAGTGCGCCGCCCCGAAATTGTTCACAGACCGGTTATAAAAGAAGTTCCCGCCCCTCCAGTACCCGCCTGCATAGCCCACGCCGGTGTAACCGAAACCATAATTGATGCCGCCGTAGAAGCCCACGTGGGGGCCCCAGTAACCTGCATGCCAGATAAATGCGGCTCCACCCCAACCCCAGTAACCAGGCGTCCACAAGAAGCCGACGGTTGGCGCCATCACCCATGCACCGGGAACCCAGAAGTAGCCGTTCGCGGGATCGTAAGCCCAATAACCAGGAGTCCAAATGTAGCCAGCGCCAGGACAGACTGGCTGCACATAAACGGGCAGCGGTGGAGGAGCGATCCCAACTGATATACCCAGCGAAATTGATGCGGCCCGCGATGCGGTTGGCGCGCCGAAAACCACCATGGTGAGCAGCCCGATCATCAACAGGCCGGACATCAATACTCCCGTTGATCGCTGCCACCGCCCTCGGTCCGATGACCGCCCTGGGGCAATGTACCTCTCCCGATTCCGATCCAGAATGAATTTGTCGAATTTCTGGTTCATCGCGCCTGATGAAACTGAAAATTTAGAGTCATGGATTGTTTTCATGTCGTCTCTCCAAATTATGTTAGTTGGCTTTATCCCTCTTCTCATTCAGGTGCTCATTTCCGCATAATCGTTTTCGATACAATCGTTGCATAGTGCAATCGCCCCCTGAAATCATGCGGAACTGGCGGATGGCAGCACCGCTCCGAATGTTGCTCCCATCCGTTAGTATGGCAATTGCCGGGCCAAGATTACTCCTTTTCGTATATCGCTATGATTATGCAGTTGGTTACAGACCTCTTTGGGTTTTCACGGAGTCCGGGCATCCTGCCCAAATCGGTAAATCTTATATACCGGACAAGATGAAGTGCATGCAATGCGGCGCCGGCGGTTCGCATCTGCAGGTGAGGATGGAGGCCTTTTCTGTCGCGGGAAACAAACGGTAAGTTCGGCAGCGGCCTACTTTTCTCGGTGGCCTTTCGAATGCCAATTCCAGGCACTCTGAATGATGGTTCCCAGTCCGGAATGCTGGGGTTTCCAACCAAGAATCTTACCTGCGCAGCTCGCGTATGCAACCAGCACCGGCGGATCTCCCGCGCGCCTCGGCCCCTCGCGGAAAGGTACGGGCCGGGGAGATATTATGCCCACGGCATTGATGACCTCGCGCACGGAGTTCCCTTGGCCAGTACCCAGGTTCAGCGCACGGTTTTCGCCCCCGTTGGCGAGATAATCCAGCGCCCGCACGTGGGCGTCGGCCAAATCCGTGACATGAATGTAGTCGCGGATGGCGGTGCCGTCGGGAGTAGGGTAATCCGTGCCGTAGATCTCCACCAGTGGCCGCCGCCCAAGCGCGGCCTGAATGATCAAGGGAATCAGGTGCGCTTCCGGGTCGTGGCATTCCCCTAACTCGCCGTCTGGATCCGCTCCCGCCGCGTTGAAATATCGCAATGCGACCCACCGCAAGTCATAAGCGTTTCCATACCACTTGAGGGCGCGTTCCATTGCCAGCTTGGTTTCGCCATAGGGATTCACCGGTTCCTTGGGGTGGTCCTCCGGAATCGGCACCCTTTGCGGATTGCCGTATACTGCCGCGGAGGAAGAGAAAACGATCTGTTTCACTCCTGCCTCCAGCATGGCATCCAAAAGGTGTAACGTATTGACGACGTTGTTCCAAAAGTATTTTCTGGGCTCCTGGATTGATTCGCCCACCAGCAAACTCGCGGCAAAATGCAGGACGGCTTCCACGTGCTCTTTTTCCAGGAATTGGGGGAGCATTTCCGTGTCCGCCAGGTCCCACTCCAGCAGAGGCCCCCACTTCACCGCCCAGCGATGCCCGGAGCTGAGATTGTCCAGCACTAGAGGTTCGTGGCCAGCCTTCGCCAGCGCCTTGGCGGTGTGACTCCCGATGTTACCCGCCCCGCCCGTTACTAACACCCGCATAATTCTTTCTCCTATCGTACTGCCCGTCGTGTTCCGGGGAATCCTTGGGAACATAGCGCTTTTACGGCTCATCGCGCAATGTTGAAATCTGCTTGCGGGATTGCAGTGCTGAAAAAGGAAAGACCCGTCCGGCTCAGGGCTTATCAGGCAGGATTGTGGGGTTGCTTAACAAATCCCGGACGGGTCGGTGGGCTCGTTGGTAGTGCACACAATTTCCGTTCTGCTGTCTTCTCCTCCTACCAAAACTTGAAAAACTCGGAATCCTGCCGCCAGGAATCGGGCTCCCAGGGGTCGGGCGCTCTCTTCACTGGCCGAGCACGGGGCGCCTTCTGCGACCTCTAGCCCAATCAGCCTACACCCTGGAGCGTCGAGCCAGCCACCTCACGTGGCCTTTTCTCTTTCCTCGCGCTGCCTGCCGCTTTACGTGGGCAGCGGGACCGACAGGATTCCGCAACTACTCCGGACATGGACTGAGAATCATTCCGTTTCTTCTTGGTCCCACATCAACGATACTCTTCTTTACAGGAGTGTCAAGGAAATCAGGCTTCTGAAGCGTTTTTATTACATATATGTTAAGATTTAGGAAGTTTGGTCAAAAGGAGACCCCGCACATGAGCATCGGCACCCGCATTATTCAGCTTCGGAACCAGAAGGGATTAACTCAGCAGGAGTTAGGTGATCGCACCGGTTTGGCGGCTTCGTACCTTTCCCGCATCGAGAATCGCCACCTTGAGCCTCGTCCCCATACCCTGAGCAAGATCGCCCTGGCCCTTGGGGTGCCGATCAGCGAGATTTTCCAGGAGCGCTCCACCCAACTCGGCACTCTGCAATGCATGATCACCTCGTCGGGGAACTGCATCATGAACCTGCTCCATTCCAGCCACGGAAAGCAGGCTCATTCCACCATGGAAAGCTACGACCCCCGCCAATTACAACTGCTCCGCATGGCGAACTATTTGATTCAAACCGCCGACAAGCGCCTTCTCGACTCGCTCGAGGTGCTGCTCGGCGCGCTGCTTAACATGAAACAGAGCAATAGGCACCCGGCGGGGGAGGAAAGCAGTGGGCCGTAGGCGGAAGGCGGAAGGCAGAAGGCAGAACGTAGAAAGCGGAAGGCGGAAAGCGGAAACCAGAAGTAACTCGTCGACTGGTTTCTTTTCCCAAGTGCCCTTTCCCGCGATGAAAGATCTCCAGCCACACTGCCGCGATTCATGCGATCCACTGCTCTCTTACTTTCTGCCTTCTGTCTTCTGCATACTGCCTTCCGCCTACTGCTTTCCGCCTTCCGCTTTCTACGTTCTGCTTTCCGCCTACTGCCCTTTCACAGGCAACTCAATCGCCGAAGGGAATTCGCGCGTGCGGTAGATCTGTTGCGTCGCTGCTTGATAGTCGGCTTCGGTGGCTTGGAAAATGTTGGGCACATATTTTTGTGGGTTGCGATCGATCAGGGGAAACCAGGTGCTTTGCACCTGCACCATGATGCGATGGCCGCGCAGGAAGCAATGGTCGTTGGTATGGAGATCGATCACGTATTCTTCCACCCGGTTGGCCGGAAGGGGTTGGGGCTTCTCAAAACTCTCGCGAAAGCGCCCGCGAAAAACCTCATCGGCGATCATCAATTCATACCCTCCCACGGCTGGGTTGGCGGGGTAATCATCGGGGTAGACGTCGATCAGTTTCACGATCCAATCGCTGTCGGTTCCGCTGGTGGAAGCGAACAAACGGGCCACGATATCGCCGGTCACCGTCAGGTTATCGGCCAGCGGGGCGGTTTGCCAGGTCAGGACATCGGGCCGATTCTGCACGAACCGCTGATCTTCGACAAGCCAAGTAGGCCATCCACCGCCGGGGTAGGTGGGCTCGACCGGCTGATGGCGGTAGGGCACGGGGTGGGCGGGATCCGAGGTGTAGCGGTCGAATCCCGGCGCGCCGGCTTTGCCCGGCGGGTCAAAGGAAAGGCCCCCGCCCGCCTGGAAATAAAGCTGGCGCGGCTGGATACCCTGGCGCGGCGGCCACTCGGCGTAAGTCTCCCATTGATTGGTCCCCGTCTCGAAGGTCATCGCTTCCTGGAAGGGCAGTTGCCCTTCGTCCTTCAGCCAGTAAGCGAACCAGGCAGCCTGGATTTTCTCGCGAAAGTATTTGCCGGTCTCGCTGCCAAACTCGATCTTGCCCAGCGCGCTCCCCGCGTTTCTCGCCCAGCCGCCATGGTTCCACGGTCCAGCCACGAAATAATTCCAATGTTGGCGATCATTCTTCTCCAGCGCTTCATAAATCTTCTGCGGCCCGTAAAAATCCTCTTGGTCCCACCAGCCCGCGACGTTGAGATTAGGGACCGTGACTTTCTTGAGGTAGGGCGTGACGGCATCCCGCTTCCAGAATTCATCGTAATTAGGGTGATTCGTGAAGTCGTTCCATGTCGGCACCCGGCCTTCGAGGTACTTGGCATTGGCATTCGCCAGCGGCCCGAGCGCCAGGTACCATTCGAAGGTGTCGTCGCGGTCGAAGTGGAAATGAAAACTCGTCTTGCCCGTTTCCATCATGGCCGCATACTCAAAGCCGTAACTCAGGCGGAAGGCGCCGTTGTGGTGGAAGTCGTCACCCAGGAACATATCGGCGGGCGAGGCTTGCTCGGAAACGGCCTTCAGCGCGGGGTGGGGTTCGAGCATCGCCATCACGGTCAGCCAGCCGCCGTAGGAAATCCCCAGCAGGCCTACGCGTCCGTTGTTATGGGGGACGTTTTTGACCAGCCAGTCGATGGTGTCGTAGGTGTCGGTGCCTTCGTCGATGGCGTGCGGATCGCTCGGGTCGCGAGGGCGGCGCTGCATCAGGAATTGGCCATCGGATTTGTACCGCCCGCGGATGTCCTGAAAGACGAAGATGTAGCCCGCGGGAACCATCTCGCGGTAGATCGCGAATTTGGTGGTGATGCCGTTTTCGTCGTCCGTCACACCGTAAGGGGTTCGCTCGAAAATGAACGGCAGCGGCTGCGGGGAGTTCTTGGGCGCGTAAATCTCCGTGTGTAGCCGCACGCCGTCGCGCATGGGAATCATGACGTCGAGCTTCTCGAACATCCCGCTCAGGTCGGATGGGGATTGGCCGCGCCAAGCCCGTGCCGCATAGCCGGCGGCGATCATGGCAAGGACCAGCACCAGCACGATACTTCGCTGACGGTTCATGAGGAACACTCCATGAGGATCATGATGATTCGGCTCCGTAAACCATGCGCCGCAATCTCGAATCTTGAGTCCGGAAGGGAAGACCTTATCACAAGACGCGGGATTATTGGAACGGTTTAATGGGCTGCGGAAAGCCGCGGACCTCCAAACAAGTCCGCACTACGCTCGCTTTTGCTCCTCCCCTTCATTTTCGCTAACTCCATTACTTTTCATCAACATAATGGAGAGAACGGCTTAACTCGTTTGTTTTCATGAATATCATGGAGAGGCGAAAAACAGACATTTTTTCTACACTTGTTTTCAATGACTTACAGAATGTCAGCCTCATTTTTTAATTCCCCTTTTTTTTCATGACCCTGGCCAGCGAAAACAAGCTAACTATTTTAATTTCAATAATATAGATTTTTGTGCAATTTTCGCTCATCATGGCTAAATCATTTTGTTTCTAGTACATAATGGAGAGCTGCGCCCGGTTTTTCTCCCCGATTCCCGTATTTCAAGCTAACTGTTTTCGTTTGAATGAGATAAAGCTTCTTGACATTCTGGCTCTAAACTGCTAACCCCTTTTGTTTCTAATACATCGTGGAGAGCCGCGGATTTTTCTAACGCTCCTATCTGACGCTCATAGCGTTTAATCCTCAGCCGCAGGGTGGCGAGCCGCCTGCCTTCGTCGCAGAGACTTGGTTCAGTTCGCTAGCCACTAACCACTAGCCGCTGCCTTTTAGCATGGATTACGCCGACCCCTTGAATAGGTCTGCGCCCTTGCAACTCGGCCCGTTGGGGCTGGCCTTATGGCCTAGTGTATCACGGCTATAGTCCTTGTCAAGAACAATCTTCGGTTGGAGGCTACAATCTGAAAACGAAGACAAAACGTCAAAATTCTTCCTGCCGGAAAGAGAAAATGTTTTGAGAGGGGGTAGCCACGGTCAGCGCAGTCCTGACCGTGGGTTCTTCTGGCGGTGGTCGAGTTACAACAATTTTGCTTTGCGCAAGGCAACGGTGGCGGCGTGCCCCATCCAGATTGACTACGTGCGATGGCCCTTGGGGTATCGCGCATGAGAAAAGCCCACGGTCAGAAAAGCGCTGATCGTGGCTACGAGTTCAACTGCGATGGTGATATCACCGATGAAAAAAGCCCGCGGCCAAAAAGGCGCGGACAGTGGCTACCC
>Ga0209039_10000184_pt1 | contig 57160 bp, 49 predicted proteins | sample BogFormECP12_OM1_FD_188238 | JGI IMG/M metagenome (GOLD analysis project Ga0209039, IMG submission 188238) | Bog forest soil microbial communities from Calvert Island, British Columbia, Canada - ECP12_OM1 (SPAdes) (version 2) | ecosystem: Environmental > Aquatic > Freshwater > Wetlands > Bog ...
AAGACGGCGATCCCGAATGCGACAGTGACCGTAATTCTGGACGACCATATAGCCGGTGCGCTCGTGACGGACTCGCTTGGGACGGGTTTCGTCGATTGTTCCATACCACGTAACGTTTCGAGCGATCACGTACATATTGTAGCCCAATATCTTCCCTTTGCAGGTGTTGCTTCGGGGGCCGACAGCAATGAAGTCTATGTAAATGTCACAAGCCTGGATACATACCTTGACCTGACCATGGCGGTAAGCAACCTTACTTATCTTGACCAGGCAAATGTCTCGGGTTATTTAACCGCCGTCAATGGGATCCGGGCTCCCGGTAAGGCCGTAAGCTTCAGCCTCGACGGGCGCCCGCCTGGCGACGCTACGACAGATGAAAACGGTAGCTTATCTTATTCTTTCACGCTCCAGCCCGATATGACAGTCGGATCGCATATACTTCATGCGGTGTATAACGGAAGTACTACCGATGCTTTCCGGGGGTCATCCACGGATATCGAATTTAATGCCACGGCTTTAAATACCATGCTGACACTTACCCCGGTAGCTAACACATATGCCCTCGGCGATATGGCGAGTATAGGCGGAATGCTGTCGACGGCCGGCGGCATACCGGTACCAGGCGTTAACGTCTCTATAAATATCGATGGCATATATGCTGGTAATGGTACGACAAACAAAAACGGCGATTATAACGCTTCAATTCATGTCCCTTACATTCTTACTCCTGGTAGCCACGACCTATATGCCGCTATCGTATCGTCTCCCAATGGCTCGCTCGGGGCATCGTCAGCCGGTCCTGTTAGTATAAATTTGACGGATAGCGGTAAAAAAATAGTGGTCAAAGGTATGTCGCCGCTATTGTTCAAGGGCGAGCCGGTTAATGTTACGGGAACATTGACCACCGGGAATGGAATGCCGATCCCGGAGAAAAGCCTTAACTTCAGCCTGAACGGCCTTGTAAACACCGTCATAGAGACTGGAGAACGGGGCGACTTTAACGTCCAGAACATCTCTACCGATAATGCGACGCCGGGTTTGTATACGCTGATGGTCTCCGATGGGAACTCAACGGCTGTTCTGTATTCCGGCAGTGCACTTCTTTCACCTTTCGGCAGGATGGCCACCTATGGCGTGATCATCCTCCTGATTCTGCTGGTCCTAATTATCGCAGTATTAGTCTATCCCCGCGTTCGCCGCAAGCCCGAAAAGATGGTCAAGCCTACAGTAAATATCTTAAAGGCCGAGAAGGAGCTCCCTCAGGCTCCAATGGTCCCTGTCTTTAACTTTGAGGATGAGGTCGCGTCAACTAAATCCCATGTCGCATCAGGCGACTTAAAAACGGCGCTTACGAACATTTACCTGGCATCCAGAAAAATTGCGTCCATCCAGGGCGTTGATGTTAAGGACTCGATGACGCACGTGGAATTTTATAGTCGTGCCACCTACGAGATACCCTCGCTATCCATGCCTTTACGGCGAATAGTGAATGGATATGAAAAAGCGATATATGCCAATGAGGAAATAACCGTTCCAGAGATCAATTGTATCCTGGTCGACCTGGGAGAAATATCGAAGATCATCGGGCAAAAGCGGGAGGGGAATGGGCAATGAAGAGGACAACTCTGTTCGTCGGGCTTATCGTTATCGTAATAATACTTCTTGTTGGCGGCAGGTTTTATTTTTCCGACTCGGATTTCGGCATCGATAATCCCTTCTGGAATGGCATGGACGATCTATCGTCCGGGTTAAACGCGCATCCGCTGTATGATATTTCAAGCCTCGCCACCATTGATAGCCATGATACACTACTCATCGTAAGCCCGCAAACCAATTACACGCCGGAAGAGTCCGATATGGTCTTAAAATTCCTCAACAGGGGCGGGAAAGTCGTAGTCATGGATGACTTCGGTAATGCCGACAGCTTATTATCGGGCATCAGTTCACCCATCCTCATTAACCCGACACTATTATGCCAGTACGACGATTATTACGTGAACCAATCATTTCCCATCATAAAAAATTTCAGCACTTCGGCTTATTTTTTGAACGTAAGCCAGTTAACGCTTAACTACCCGGCGGCTCTCAATGTTTCTGGGGCAAACGTACTAGCGACCTCGTCCAATAAAGCCTGGCTTGACTATAACGATAACGTCAAGATGGATCCTAACGAAAGGGTCGGCACCTATCCCGTCATCGCCAGCGCCGATTATAATGGCATGGGCGAGCTCATCGTCGTTAGCGACCCCGATATATTCATTAACAGTATGCTGGATAAAAGCGATAACCGGGTCTTCATGTCAAACCTGCTCACCGGTGTCGTGTGGGTGGACGTTTCCCATGGCAGGGGAATAGCGGCCCTTGATGCCTTCTATTTCGTACTGAGAGATGACTTGTTAGCACAGCTATTATTCATAGCCTTTATACTTGCCTGCGCCCTGGCTTACATGAATCGTAAAGCCATAGCCTTATATATGAAAAAATTTTTAACGAATGGGTGGATGAGTAACATTCAAAAATCAATTATCGGTTTTATGGATGCTAAAATACCTTTGAGGGGAAAGATATTAAAGAAATGAGGGTAAATTTGAAGGGATTCGGATGGAAACTGATATTAAACATTTGACCGCTAATGATATGGTATCCTTCAAGTCGATGTCATCGGGCGTCATGGAGGAGATGGGAAGGGTCATCATCGGTAAGGACCAGCTCATATATGACATTTTTATAGCCCTGCTCTCGGGCGGCAACATCCTGCTCGAAGGCGTCCCCGGCGTCGCAAAAACGACCATCGCTAAAGCTTTTGCCTCCGCCGTCGGCCTTGATTTCAAGAGGATCCAGTTCGTACCCGATATCCTTCCATCCGACATTACGGGCGCATCCATCCTGAACCAGAAAAACATGGAGTTCGAGCTACATAAGGGGCCCGTGTTCACCAATATCCTGCTCGTGGACGAAATAAACCGGGCGTCTCCCAAGATCCAGTCATCCTTATTAGAGGCCATGGAAGAGAAACAGGTATCTATCGACGGTATCACTTCTCGCCTGCCCGACCCCTTCATGGTCATCACTACCCAGAATCCCATCGATGTCATCGGCACTTTCCCTCTCCCGGAGGCGCAGATAGACCGTTTTATGTTCAAGCTGAACGTCGATTATCCCACGTTCGATGAAGAGCTCACCATGCTTAAGACAAAGAACAATCAGACGGAACTTTCAGTGCGGCGGGTCTTGTCGAAAAATGATGTGCTCAGCATGATCGATACGGTGAAGAGCGTCTATGTCGATACGAAAGTCCTGGAATACATCCGCGACTTAATCATAACTTCAAGGGGCAACCCGAAACTACTGCTGGGCGGCAGCCCCAGAGCTTCCATCTCATTACTCAAGGCATCCAAGGCTCTTGCTGCTCTAAACGGCAGAAGCTACGTGACACCCGATGACATAAAGTACCTGGTACCGAAAGTGCTTATCCACCGGCTTATCGTCAAGCCGGAATATGAGCAGGAAGACATTACGGCCGATGATATAATATTGGAGTTGCTGGAGACTGTTAAAGTCCCTGCATGAGATATATGGAGCTAAAGGATAATGCCCAGGCGGCGTTCGGCGTCTTGATCATTTTATTAATATTCTGGTATGTGACCGGAAGCTACGTATTTTTAATATTACCTGCAGCCATTTCCCTGGCGTTCCTGGTCGACTATTATAGCGTGTTGTCTAAGAGAAGGGCGATTTGCAATAATATTTTCATCTGGAGAAGCTTTTCGCGTAAATTATCTTTGTTATCATTACCGGTAAGTCTTTCGATAATACTGTCCAATCAGGGACGATCCTCCCTGCGGCTTTCCGTATATCAGCCGCTGGACAGTTCGTTCTCCTCAGGGCCTCAGCCTGGACCCATGGATCTTATGCCGGGGTCGAACCAGGCATTCAACATTAACATTAAGCCTTTGAAGTGCGGCGATTTCCTGCTAAGCCCATTAAAGGTATCTTTCAACACATGGTTTTTCAAAGATACTCTCCCATTAGGCGAAGACGTAACGCTCGCTGTACGAATTCCCATAGGCCAGTTCCTTTTGAGGTCCAACATCGCATACCGGAGTCACGGCAAGTACGCGGTCGCCATCGGGAAATTTGTAGAAAAGGGTCAGGGTAGCGACTTTTCGTGTGTTCGGAAGTACATGCCTGGCGATAATATTAAGAACATCGACTGGGCGATATCCCTGAGGACGGGCGGCCTTGTCGTCCGGGAGTATGAGAATGAGCGTACCCTGCCTTCAATATTCCTCATCGACATCGATGCGTCCATGGACTCCAGGGAAGGCGTATCCGAATTAGAGTCCGCGATCAAGTTCGCTTCGACTCTCGTTGACCGCCTGGTCATGGATAACGAGCGTACGGGCCTCATATGTTTCTCACGGGCCGACGTTATAAGCTACCTAAACCTCGGCATGGGCATAGGGCACCTGACCAAAATGCGGGACATGCTCTCCGGTATTAAGCCTGTAAAAAGTAGCGAACAGCGCCGATCCGCTTCATTATCCATCAAGGACCTATACGAGGCTGGCAACAATATTGACCGTGCTATGGGAACACGTTTGATCGGGCCTATCATCGAGGAAACGGTTAAAGAATATGCGGCTAACATCAAGGACGACGGTTTTGCCAGGGCAGTCATGAAAGCCATACAGTCGTCCGGCGGCCCCTGCAGCATGGTGGTAATGACCAACCTCTCGATGGGCATGGCGAGCCTGTTGAACGGAATACGCCTTGCCGGCTACTATGGGCACTCGGTCTCCGTAGTCCTGACGCCTCACATATGGCTTAATGAAAAAGAGCTTGTGGATATTGAAAAGTCTTATGAGGGATACACGGAGATTAAGGATGCGATCACCAGGCTTAAGGCCAGGTCGATCAAGGTTACGGACCTGGGCCTCGATGAAATGCCCGAAGATATTTTGTATGGTGCGAGGATCAAGAATCGGGCCAGTAATATAAGAGGATAACGAATGGTGCAGAGCGATCAACGGATCAAAGGCCCCGGCGAGGGGAAAAAGTTCATATCGGGGTACGTTCAGGCCCGCATCGCTCCGGCATCGATCGCCCTGGGGATCTTCGGCATTATCGTTTTGGTCATATGTCTGGCCACTTTAAATATAAATGCCAATGACCTTTGGACTGATCTCTTATTCCTGGCGGGCACTGGCATTATTGTTATTGCCATACTGCTATATTTCTTTACTCCGTCGCTCTATCTCAGGGATGACGTTTGCGACGCAATGGCCAGGTCCGACGTCATGACGCTGAACCGGATCCTCGAGTCCCTCCTGATCGAATCAAAAGGGATCTATGTGCCCGCTTCCCAGGCCGGGGCCATGAGGTTGTTCATTCCCCTGTCGAGTGCGGATATTAACTTCGGCCTGATCGACCCCGGCGTGGGGGTATTCAATAATACCGGTGCGGTGAAGGGATTGTCACTCAACCCTCCGGGCCATGGGCTTTTCCTTTATGCCCTGAGCATCGGGGCCGCTTTCACGGATACGGGACTGGAGAACGAGATCAAGGATGTCATGGAAAACGGCATGGAAATGGCCGCTGCCGTTAGCGTAAAGCGCGATGGCGATCTGCTCGTCGTATCGATGCGCGACATTGTGAATAATGGCATGTGTCGCTCCATCAGGGACGAGGACCCCGGGGTTTGTACCCAGACGGGCTGCCCTATATGTAGCTTTGTAGCCTGCATGATAGCTGCCGGAACTATTAATAAAACGAGGATAAAAAGTATAGAGGTCGATGGTAAGATAATCACGGCTTCTTTCGAGTTATTGCGAGGTTGACCATGGCTAATAACGAAGATATTGGATCGGGCAACGAGATCAACATTGGCGACTTTATTAAAGACATGTCTATCGACCTGAAGCTTATCATCGGGTTTTCCATATTGATGCTTGCCTTTATCTATGTACCCGTACTTAACCAGACTATCATCCGTTCGGCGCTGGGCCTGGTCATGGTCCTGTTCGTCCCCGGCTATGCCCTGATCGCCGCCTTGTTCCCGGGTAAAAAAGACATCGACGGTATCGAGAGGGCTGCCCTGTCCTTTGGCTTGAGCATCGCGGTCTCGCCCCTTATCGGCCTGGGCCTGAACTATACGCCGTGGGGCATTCGTCTCGACCCCATCGTGGTATGCCTGACGATCTTCACGCTCGTCTGCGTTTTGATCGCCAACAAGCGCCGGCACGAGCTGATCGAGATAGAGCGGTTTTCCATCGACTTCGTTAAGATATTTAGCGACTTCAGGAAGGAGGTCTTTGGCCAGGACCAGTCGCAGTTCGATAAAATGCTCACGGCGATCTTGATCGTTACGATACTTTTGTCGATCACGGTGCTGGCCTATGTCGTCGTCGTCCCCAAGCAGGGCGAGACGTTCACGGAGTTCTATATCCTGGGCCCCGACGGCATGGCCGATAATTACCCGACGAATTTCAATCTCGGCGACGTGAAGCCAGTTATCGTAGGCATCGCCGATCACGAGTATCGGAACGTGACCTATGACCTTGTGGTGGATCTCAACAACAGCGTTAATGTCACCCAGCTATACTCCGAGCAGCTAACGCTCGTGGATAACCAGACGCTGCAAAAGAACATCGACCTGAAACCTGACCAGATCGGTACGAACATGGAGATGCAATTCCTGCTCTATGCCGACGGCAACATGACCGCTCCCTACAGAGAACTACATCTCTGGGTCAACGTCACGACGCCTCAAGTTTAAATAAATAATTTGTTTTTATTTTTAGTAGCTCTTCTCCGATTGTTGGATGATGGATTATTTGATGTTGATTCGTATCATATTTATTTTCATTAGTTTTTGTTACTTGTACCTATTTGCCCGTGAAGGAGAGTGGAGTCAGTTTTTATAACACAGAGCCACGGAGTCTTTTTTTAATGTGAGTTCTCAGAGTTCTCAGAGGGGTTAATTGGGACTGGAGACACAGAGGATGTTGAGGCAGAAAGAAAATAAAAGATATCTCGAAATTCGCTCCTTTTATAATTGGTAAAAATGTCGCGATGCCCCAAAATAGCATATCATTTTGTCTCAACCATTTGTTCCCCGGTGACTCCCTGTCCTCTGTGCCCTCTGAAGCCGAACAACGTCTCTGAGTGCTCTGAGAACTCCATCTAAAAAAAGTCTCCGTGGCTCTGTGTTATAAAAACGGATTCCGACAACGTGTCACAGGATAACATAACAAACGTTTCTACGGCAAAGTAGATTTAAATGGTCTCAATAGTGAAACTCACTTTTTTTCCCATTTGTAGAGGTCGACAACTTGTGCTAGCGTCTTGCCTCTCTCGATCTCGGTCCGGGTCCTTTCTTCGGATTTTTTTACTTCCATCGATCTGCGGGCGATCTCATAGGCTCGTTCAGCCGGTATCACCATAACGCCGTTGTCATCGCCAACGATCCAGTCCCCGGGGCGGACGCGCAGGCCGCCGCAGGTGATATCGACGTTGATCTCGCCGAATCCCTTCGGGTCTCCCGCGTTCGGGACGATGGCGGAGGCAAAGGAGGGGAACTTGATCTTTTTAATATCCTCGACATCCCGGATGGCGCCGTCGATGACCACGCCGGCGATGCCTTTCTGCTGGCATCCCCTGGAGGCTAATTCGCCCCAGGGAGCGACGTATTTACTTCCGTTATAAATAACTATTATCTCGCCTTTTTGGGCGACATCGGAGGCCTCGACAGGCTTCGCCCAGTCGCCCTGGAAGGTTTGCACAGTCACGGCCTTTCCCGCGATCTTGATGCCTTCGTAGAGGGGCTTTACATCATGCATGGCTTGTGCCCGGTGCATGGCGTCCGAAATATTCGGCGTCGAGACCTGCATGAACAGCTCTCGTATTTCCTCGTCCTGCGATTGTTTTTTCTCAAGAATGTAATGCTTACCGGCCGAATCGATGCTTGCACGCAGGCGCTTCGCCGATGCGGTCACATCTCTTGCCCGGATTATGTTCCCGCCCACGATGACGATATCCGCGCCGATGGCCACCGCGGCTGCCGACGAATCGGCATCCAGGCCGCCAGCAACGGCGATCTGAATAGAAACTGCATTCCGGACGTCCTTGAGGATATCCAGCGGGTCCTTTCCCACCATCTGCTGGTCGATGCCCACGTGAACGCATATGATATCCGCGCCCAGCTCCTGTAATCGGACCGAGCGGGAGACCGGGTCGCTGATGTTGATGAGGTCGACCATGAGTTTTCCCCCATACTTACGGGCAGATCGGACGGAATCCTCCACCGTCGAATCATCGCAGGCTCCGAGAATGCTGACGACCCCTGCGCCCGACTTGATAGCCATTTCCACCTCGATAGCGCCCGTATCCATCGTCTTCATATCGGCGACGATCACGTGGTCCTTGAATAACTCCTTGAGCTTGCGAACGGCGTTCATGCCCTCGCTCTTGATCAGCGGCGTGCCCGCCTCGATATAGTCGGCACCCCCGGCCACGGCTTCCCGGGCTATATCAACGGCCCGCTTCAGTTCCACTTCATCAAGGGCGACTTGCAGTATGGGTTTCATAAAGGTCAATATAACTAGGTCGAGACAAGTATAAAGCTTTCGAATATCGGGGGCCTAAAAAAGAAGGGCGGAAAAGGCTTTTTCCCGCCCGGGCACGATGCCTTTACCTGGGCAATGGCTCAGGTTTGACGGATTATGTGCTATTAGCATTCTCTTTTATTTTCAAGAGCCAAGCCATCTTCTTACCGGTATTCCTGGCGCGAGCGATGCCTACTTCATCTTTCTTAATATCCCCGATATCCATTGCGAGGCCATCCGTCATTCCAAGGGTAATCATGCCAGTGATTAGGAGGAAGTTGACCATGGAATCGATTGCTCGTATCTGGCCGGCCCTTGTAGCCACCGTCACGGCTACCCCGACCTTAAGCCGGAAAAGGCCATCGAAGGGTCCACCACTTCCGGACAGATCTTCCAATCGACAATTAGCTGCACATACCCTACCTGCACGATCAATTAACGCTTTCATCTCGGCAGTGACATCGGCAAAGTACGTCGGAGAGCCAAGGATTATGCCATCGGCCTCAACCATTTTATCAATACAACTGTTGACTTTATCATTGACAATAACGCAATGCCCATTTTTGTTTTCAAAACATTTATTGCATGCCGTGCAGCCATGCACGGAATGACCGCCGATCTGGATAAGTTCAGTTTTTATCCCTTCTTTTTCCAGTTCTTCGAAGATATATCCGATCATAGTCGAGGTGTTCCCGTCTTTTCTCGGACTTCCATTGATTGCAACAACCTTCATTTTTACACGTCCTGATATCTCATGCCTGACTACTTACCGAATGGATATCAGATACCAATTTATCATACAAGGGCTATAAAAACCCTAAGGTAGATGTTAAAATTGGTGGTGAATCTAAGAACAAGGTTGACTCTGAAGAACTGGGTTGTGCAGAAATGACTTTTTTATGTTACACCTCATTCAGAGAAGATCAGGCGCAATGTTTCCTCTGACACTTCTTTTATAACTAGGTGGCCGGTTACGAGGTCGGTGACGAAATATGACCGGGCGATTACTAGAATGGGTGGCTCCTGAAAGGCTCGTGGCATGTTCCTGGTGTATTCGCAGCATTCTTTAACAGTTATTATCGGTGATATGTCCTTTTCGCCCGTTGACAATAACAGGCTGATCGCGTAGGCCATGTACGGATTGGGTGGGAACAGAGGATTACTCAGGTTCAGGTTTATGACGCAGTCAAATGCACTAGGGGAAAGTCTCATGATGGTCGTGACCTGTTCACGATATTTGTCGGGTATTCTGATGGTTGAGAATAGCGATTCGAGGCTATCTTGCCCCACCTCTGTAATGCCTTTTCTTATCATTCGTTGTACCTGGTCCTCTGCAAGTTGCTCTCCATCCGGATGCCCAAAGGTTTCGATCAGGCCAAGGAAGCTGCGTGAGAGTGGGTCAGACTTGTCCTGTCTTCCTACTCTTTCTATCCATATTGTCAAAACTTCTTTGTGCTCTGGGGGGATGTGTTCCATACTGTCCTTGAGCAGGGCAATATACTCGTCCCTGTCCAGGCATCTGCAAAAGTCTGTTAGGACGTTGTTTATTACGTTGAGTTGGACTTGTTTGAAGAAGTTTTTAGACGAGGTAAACTCAATGAAGATTTTGGTTTGCATCAATTCTGGCCCGGCTCCCTGGGCCTTTAAGTAGTTGAAAAGCCGTTTCAGGTCATTGAACCCTTCCCTGACCTTGTATGAGCAGGCTTTTCCGTTACCGTTAGGCTTTTTAATGATAAGCCCCAGCTTATCATCGTCCGATAAATCTACGAGATGTATGCGTATGTCCTTCGCACTCCTGATATTATATTTTTCTAGTAAATACTCACGAACATCAGTGAACGTGCTTTCGCCGTGCCTCGCCAGGAATAATAGAATCGCTGCTTTGGTTCTCCCTGATGGCTCCTTGGCGCCCCTCGCTCTTGGCATGTTGCTCATCATTCCACCTCTATAGTATTATGGTATTATCACATATACCATGGTATATCAATAAGCTAAATAATCAATTTATAGATAACCTGACATTTGCTATAATTGCATAATGTGTTATATATCAATTAAATATGTTTCCATATATCTCAGTATATCTGAGAAAACAATAGGTAACTGCCATTGGATAATTGGAACGGATAACGGAGGAAGATGAACATGGAAATAAAGTGGTTTGGCCAATCATGTTTTATGTTAACTACGGGTAATCGAATGAAGATCGTCACGGATCCATTCAATGCGAGCTGGCTCGTTCGTTACAAGTTACCAGATGTGACCGCGGATATCGTTACTACGAGCCACAATCATGGAGACCATAATAACGTTAAGTGCATAAAAGGAAACTATGTTCACATAAATAAACCGGGTAAATATTCTGTAAAGGGGATAGACATCACAGGAATATTAACATCTCACGGGTTCCCCAGAGGACAGAACGTCATCTTTAAATTCACCATCGACGGGCTGAATATTTGCCACTGCGGAGATCTCGGCCGAATGTTGACCGAGGAACAGGTAGCAGAGTTAGGAAACGTTGATGTGCTCATGATACCGGTAGGCGGGTCAGCGACGATCGATGCAGAAAAAGCTTCTAAAGTAGCGAGATTATTGAACGCAAAAGTGGTGATCCCGATGCATTATAAGACAGATAAATTCAAAGCCCCGATGGCAGGCGTGGATAAATTTATCGGCGTTATGGGAAACTGTAAAAAACCGGGAAAACAAAGCGTAGAAATTACAAGAGATAACCTCGGTGAATATGCAGGCGCATTAGTGTTAAACTATGAATAAAATAAGTTAATGCGAACTATTCTTTTTAGGGTAATTAAGGCCTACCGGACCATATCCCTTAAATGAAGATTAACTGGAAAAATAATCGCTAAAACATGGAGATCAAAATGTTTAAAAACAAACTATCCCAATCCACCAGGAGCGAGACCGCGTTCGGGTGGCGGTTCATGACTCCCATGTTCATCGGTTCCGCATTGAACCCTATCAACAGTTCAATCATTGCGACCGCTTTAGTATCGATATCCATTGCCATTCATGTCTCTGTAGGACAGACTGTGGTACTTGTCGCAGCCCTATATTTAGCAAGTACTATCGCCCAACCGACCGCCGGAAAGCTATCGGAGGTGTTCGGGCCAAGACGGGTATTCCTGGCGGGTATCCTGGCCGTACTGCTTGGAGGTATAGTGGGCGGATTGGGCCATGATTTGACGACGTTGATCGTGTCCCGAGTCCTGATAGGGCTAGGCACCTCGACGGGCTATCCATCGGCTATGCTTCTTATCCGCCGTCGGGCGGAATGGGCTGGATTGACTGAGCCTCCCGGTGGCGTGCTTGGTGGCCTCGTGATCGCCGGAATGGCGACACCAGCTATCGGGTTGCCGCTTGGCGGTCTCCTCGTCGCAGCCTGGGGTTGGCAGGCCGCGTTCTTAATAAACGTCCCGTTAGCTCTGATTACGCTGGGTATGGCAGTGTTCTGGATTCCCCGGGACCAACCAATCAAGGGTTCGAGAACAGTTCAGGAAATCGCGGCCCGCATTGATCTTGCCGGCATTATTGGCTTTAGCGGTACTATGATAGCCCTCCTGGTATTTCTCTTGACACTGGCAACTCCAAATTGGATTGCACTTGGCCTGGCAATTTTGATGGGATTAGCCCTTGTCTGGTGGGAGCTACGGGCAAGCCATCCGTTCATTGATATTCGCCTATTAGCCACGAACCGGGGATTAACTCTCACCTACCTGCGGTTCGCTCTGGCAACGCTATGCGTCTACACCGTGCTGTATGGTGTCACGCAATGGATCGAGGTCGCTCGGGGCATTTCACCTGAAGATGCTGGCCTCCTCCTGCTGCCCATGTCTCTCGTCGGAAGCGTACTAGCGTTACCGATCTCACGAATGAACTTAGTGCGCGCCCCGTTGATCGCGGCTGCTATTTCTTGTCTAATAGCGTCTGCCGGTGTGCTCTTGATCGGCACGACCACTCCAATAGTATGGGTTGTAGTCATCACCTTGATCTTCGGGATCACCCTGGGAACGAGCATCAGCGCGAATCAGACGACTATGTATACCGAGGTCAGTGCAGATCAAATCGGCACTGCTTCGGGTCTACTACGCACCTTCGGTTACCTCGGCTCGATCGCCTCCTCGGCTCTCATCTCCATCTTCTTCCATCAGAGCGTCAACGATAACGGTCTACACATGATGGCTCTAGTCATGGTAATCCTCAGCGTCGTGGGAGTGCTCATTGTCGTCGCCGACAGGAAGATAATGGCTCAAGAGCGGGTTAAGCGATACGCGCCCACACCAAAGGTTCATTAACCGTCACATTGGGACCTGGACGTCATCACATGCGTAAGCGAGTCATCTACCTTAGGCCCAATGCTGTTTTTTCATTTTTTGTACAGACTAAGGACTTTAGGTGCAAAGCCGCTCCAATAGGATTTACTATTACCGGGCAATATATCAAAAACGGCTAATACCTTGACTTTATGTGCAGAAACTGGACTTTATGTGCAAAATTGACTTTCGGTGCAAATCCCAGGGGAGGGCTATGCACCTAAAGTACTGTTTTTAACGACTTTAGGCGAGGATTTTGGACGTTAGAAATGGCTGTAATAATATGGGGTTGAATAAAAAATAATTATAATACAAAGGGTATAAGTCTCTTCGTCCTCTTCATATACTGGATGTAATCATCGCCGAGTTCCGAGACAAGGACCTTTTCCTCGATATGTATGCGGTATCCGAAGGCTAAGCCGGACATTGCTAATATTACGAGAACCCCGCCCCACGAACAAAGCGCCAATCCTATTCCGATCATGATCATGAACAGCCCCAAATATGACGGATGGCGAATGAATCGATATGGGCCGTAATCGACTACTTTCTGGTTCTTTTGTACGCCTACGGTCAGAGTAAAGAAACGTCCCAGAATAAAAATAGACCATTGCCGCAGGAAAATGCCAATGACCATTAGAACGATGCCGGGATAGAAGAACCAGTTCGGCAACATGGCCATGTTTTTTATGGCGAGCAAGATCGCGATAAAAACTGAAACGTATACCAGCACACGAATTAATAAGACCGAACCGCTATCATTTTTCTTTACATTCCCGCCGCTACGTCGCAGCCATGGGATGATACCGCCCCCTACAACCTCGGACAATACCCAGAGTAAACATGCTGCCCCGAATATAATATTTTCAAAGCTGGTAGGAAATAACGGCATAACTAGCATTCATTGTGTAATTATTGAGTAAATAGTTTTGTTATCAGTTCGCTTAACTTTTAATCGTTTTTAGCCCGCCGCCTAAAATATTATGGACAGATTTATTTATACGAATGGTACTATAGGTAAACCGTGCGTCAACGCACCAATAGGAGTGTTTTAGGGTAATGATCAAGTATGCGGACAGGATCACTTCGCTGCCTCCTTATCTATTCGCTGAGGTGGACCGGGAGAAGCACCAGAAGATAAAGGAAGGCGTCGATATCATCGACCTTGGCGTGGGCGACCCGGACATGCCCACACCCGATTATGTCATCGATTCTCTGTGTAAGGCAGCCCATGACCCGGAGACTCACCAGTATCCCTCCTACTCGGGCTCCACCGTGTTCAGGGATGCGGCCGTCGAGTGGATGAAGAAACGCTTTGGCATAAAGCTGGACGCAGAGAAAGAGATCATCACCTTGATAGGCTCAAAGGAAGGCATCGCGCACATCCCGTCGGCGTTCGTGAACGTCGGGGATTACACGCTCTGCCCGAACCCGGCATACCCGGTCTATAGCATTGGCACGATACTGGCAGATGGAACGCCCTACGACATGCCGCTGCTGGCTGAGAATGGCTTTAAGCCGGACCTGGCGAAAATACCCTCCGATGTGGCTAAAAAAGCTAAAATGCTCTTCATTAATTATCCCAATAATCCCACTGCAGCTACGGCAGATAAGAAGTTCTTCAAGGAAGTCATCGACTTCGGAAAAGACCATGGCACCGTTATAGTGCATGATAACGCCTACTCCGAGGTCACCTATGACGGCTACAATGCCCCGAGCATACTGGAAGTGCCCGGAGCCATGGACTGCTGCATAGAGTTCCACTCTTTATCCAAGACGTCGAACATGACCGGCTGGCGCATCGGCTTCGCCACCGGCAACGCCGAGATCGTCACGGGCCTCGGTAAGGTCAAGATGAACGTGGACTCGGGCGCTTTCCTGGCGGTACAGCTTGCGGCCATCGACGCCCTCCGGCATTCGGATACGTTCAAGCAAAAAATGAGCAAGATCTACAGGGAGCGGCGGGACGCGCTGCTCGTGGGCCTCTATGCCATGGGCATTGAAATGGAAAAGCCGAAGGCGACGTTCTACGTTTGGGCTCCCGTACCCGGTAAACATGCTTCCATCGAATATGCCAAATTCCTCCTGGAGAAGGCGGGCATCGTCGCCACACCGGGCGTCGGGTTCGGCAAGTACGGCGAGGGCTATGTACGTTTCTCGCTGACGAGGCCGGTGGAAAGGATCAGGCAGGCAGTGGAGAGGATGAAGGACCTATGAGACCATTTGAAATACGAGGGCATTTAGAGGTTATAAACAATCACTTATTCATCGGCGGAGTGGACACGGTCGAGCTCGCAAAAGATTACGGCACGCCGCTTTACGTGACGAGCGAGGACCGGCTGAGGGATAACTACCGGCGGTTTGCCAAAGCGTTCAAAGAAGCCCATATCTCCTTCGCGGCCAAGTCGAATAATAACATCGTCGTCCAGCGCATCATGGCACAGGAAGGAGCCGGAGCCGACGCATTCTCCGATGGCGAGATCTACCTGGCCCGGCTGGCGGGCATACCGGCCCATAAGATCTTATTCACCGGCAACTCCAAGACCGATGCAGAGCTGGAGTTCGCCATTAACGCGGGCGTGATGGACTCCATCGACTCCCATGATGAGCTGATCGCGCTATCGAGAATTGCCAGCGACCTGGGAAAAGAGATCAAGGTGGCTTTCCGGGTGAACCCGGACGTTTCGGCGAACGCCCACCCCAAGCTGGCGACCGGCCTCAAGACCTCCAAGTTCGGCATACCGAGGCAGGAGATCGTGGACACTTACCGGGAGGCTAAGGGCATGCCGGGAATAAAACCCGTCGGCATTCACTGTCATATAGGCTCCGGCATCCTCGAAGTCAGCCCGTTCACTGAGACGGTTAATAAAATGATGGACCTGGTAGGCCAGATCTGCGACTTCATCGACCTGGAGTTCGTCGATATCGGCGGCGGCTTCGGCATACCCTACCAGAAGAACATTACGGTGCCCACTCCTCAGGATTGGGCAGACGCCATCATACCAAATTTCAAGGCCCGCTGTAAGGTGCTCGGCATATCGCCGGAGCTTCATGTAGAGCCGGGCCGCTATATAGTGGCGGACAGTACGGTCCTGCTGACTCACGTGAATACGGTAAAGAAGGCCTATGCCAATTTCGTCGGCGTTGATGCGGGTTTCAATACGCTGATAAGGCCGGCCATGTACGATTCGTACCATGAGGTCGTCGTGGCCAACAGGGCCGGCGAGACGGCTGCGGGCACCTATACGGTAGCGGGGCCGGTCTGCGAAAGTGGAGATATTCTGGCTAGAGACAGGCAGCTCCCCGGGGTCAAAAAGGACGATATCATTGCGATCCTGGACGCGGGCGCCTATGGCTACTGCATGAGCTCACAGTACGTGGGAAGGCCGCGCTGCGCCGAAGTGCTAGTCCACGACGGCCAAGCGGAAATCATACGCAAGCGTGAGACCTATGACGACCTGTTGCAAAACCAGCTAATACCGGGAAGATTACTATGAGCCTCAAGTTCACGAAACTCCATGGAAATGGTAATGACTTTATCTTGATAGACGAGTACGACGCGGTCGTCGTACCGGACGATAAGAAAGCGGCGTTCGCTAAAAAGTATTGCCACAGGCGTTTTGGCATCGGCGCCGATGGCGTGATGTTCTTATCCAAGTCAATGCAGGCCTCTATCCTCATGCGCATCTTCAACGAGGACGGCTCCGAGGCCGAGATGTGCGGCAACGGCATCCGTTGTTTCGCAAAGTACGCCGTCGAAAATGAGTATATTCTCCTCGGGCCGGCAAAGGTTGAGACTAAGGCCGGGGTATTGGATATCACGACCCGTACCGAAAACGGAAAAATGCTCGTCAAGGTCTGTATGGGCAAGCCTCTGTTCGACCGCATAAAAATACCGGCTCAGGGCCACGGCGATTTCATGAATGTGCCCCTGCATGGGTTCGAAGTGTCCGCAGTAAACATGGGAGTCCCGCATGCCGTTATCTTCGTCGATGACCTGGAAGATCCCGACCTGATGGACATTGCCCCCCAGATACGCTTTGATAAGATCTTCCTGCACGGCGCGAACGTGAATTTTGTCACGAGGGACTCCGGTGACCTCCGCGTCCGTACATACGAGCGCGGCGTCGAAGGCGAGACGTTGAGCTGTGGGACAGGTTCCGTGGCCTCCGCGGCCATAGCCCGGCACCTGGGGATCATCCGGGACTCGACGATCGTAAAAACGGCGGGCGGCGAGCTTCATATTACTTTCGAGAACGATCTGGCGTTCATGGAAGGGGGCGCCGAGACCGTATATAAAGGTGAGTTAGAGTTCGATCCGGCATCCCTATAACGCCCAAAAACCTATATTTTTATTTTATTCGTCGCCGCTAAAGCGCTTTTTATGGTGTACATTGCCTCGTTATCGTACGATTAACGATAGCTATATTATATAAATATATTATTATATAATTATTTATTTGGCGGGCATATGCGCATTTCCCCACTGGCATTGACTATCATCCTGGCGGTATTAACCGGTATTTTATCCATCGCCATATGGGCGCCCATCAGCGGGCACTTTAACGTGCCCGGTACGCCCGAAGGCGTTAATAATTCGACCGATACGGGTCTCACTGATTTTCAAGAAATGGCCCGGTATCTGCCGCTGTCGCCGGCCGGCTGGTCCCTGAATAATACGACCGGCGAAATGGTCATCGATGACCCGGATAGCTTTTCATATGCGAGAAATGATTATGTCGAGCCCGGCTCGAACGTGACCGCATCCGTCATCATTTACGATTCGGACGGCCAGAACATCCTCTGGAATAGTATCTTTAATACCGGGTTCGCCTACAATGACAACGGCGGCTATGCGCGGCTGTTTTCCTATAAGGGGATGCCGACCTGGGAGACGGGCCGATACTCCAGCGACGGGAACGTCTATTCCATGTACATAAGGCTCAACTACCGCTTCGGGATGGCCATACTCCTGAAGAATGCCTTCGACGACAGCCCGCTCCGGGAATTCGCCGACCGGACAAATATCTACAAGATCATTCAACTGGGTAAGGTCGCGGGATAAGGCCATATCTATCCCCAAAATAAGATTTTATTTGGATAGGAAGCCGTTATTGCTTAAAAATCGATAATAACATGGCTTGGGGATTAAAAAATTGAATAAGTGATAAATATAATATTATTTTTATAATAATAATTGTTTAATGAGTAACCCGTGAATAAGGGTTCATTCTTTAAAAAAGCGGTTTTGGACTTGAATTAGCCTTTGTCCGGGAAAACAAAGTCCTATAGGCACCGAATAATCGGGGGATTAAAAGTGTGTGGAATCGTTGGATATGTCGGAAGCGGCAATACGACAGATAATCTAATAAGATCACTTTACCGGCTGGAATACCGGGGATACGATTCGGCGGGCGTCGCAGTTATCTGTGACGAAGGCCTGAAGATCATTAAGTCATTTGGAAAGATACTGAACCTGCAGCTTAAGATGCCCCCGGCATTGGCCGCGACCGCTGGCATAGGGCATACGCGCTGGGCGACCCACGGTAAGCCTTCCGAGCTCAACGCCCACCCGCACGGGGATTGCACCGGGAAGATCGCAGTCGTGCACAACGGGGTCATCGAGAACTATAAAGAATTAAAGGAAATGATGGAGAAACGCGGCCACCGCATTGTTTCCGATACTGACACCGAGATCATAAGCCACCTGATCGAGGAGTTTTATACGAATGACATGTGCCATGCCATCCGCGAGAGCACCAAACTGCTAAGGGGCTCCTATGCGATGGCAGTGGTCAACAATGACTATCCCGGAAAAGTTTTCGCCGTCCGGAAGGAAAGCCCCATCGTTATCGGCATCGGTGAAGGCGAGTACTTTTTAGCCTCCGACGTTACCGGGTTCCTCGACCATACCCGTAAAGCGATCTTTTTAGAGGACGGGGATATGGCGGTACTTTCCCCCGATGGCATATCGTTGATGGACATGGAGGGGGCTCCGGTTCACCGGGAGATAACGCTCATCGACTGGGACCTGAAAGCGACCGAGAAATCCGGCTATGAACACTATATGCTGAAGGAGATCCATGAACAACCCAGGTCCTTGAAAGATGCATACGCCGGCAGGATAAATGAGCTCGCGGGAGAGGCGATATTAAAAGAACTTTCGATCGATGAAGGCCAGGCTAAAAATATCAAAGGTATTTTTATCATCGCCTGCGGAACATCGTATCATGCCGGCATGATGGGCAAATATGCCCTGGAAGAGCTTACCGACATACCCGTCAGCATCGAGATAAGCTCGGAGTTCAGGTATACGAACGTTCACATCGGCCCGGATACGTTGATAATCGCCCTATCGCAATCCGGGGAGACCGCCGATACCCTGGCGGCGGTAAAAGAGGCCGCCAGAAAGGGTGCGCACATCATAGCTATAACAAACGTGGCGGGAAGCACGATAACACGGGAGTCCACCGATACGATCTATATGAGGACTGAATTAGAGGTGGGCGTCGCGGCCACCAAGACCTTTACCTCCCAGGTGCTTATTTTATACCTGCTGGCGATATTCCTGGGGACGAAAAGGGGCACTTTAAGCGCTGAAAAAGCCAGAAATTTGATCCGTGCCATTAAGGATACGCCTCAGAAAGTACAGCGGGTGCTCGATCAGGATAAGCAGATATCCGACGTGGCAAAATATTTCTCAAGCTCGAAGGCATTATTTTTAATAGGCAGGCATTTAAACTATCCGGCGGCCCTCGAGGGAGCGCTGAAGATCAAGGAAATTTCCTATATCTTCTCCGACGGGTTCGCGGCCGGTGAGATGAAACACGGGCCCCTGGCGCTTATCATGGCGGACGTGCCCGTCATCGCCATCGCGACCGATTGCAGGACTTATGAAAAGACCGTGAGCAATATCCTCGAAGTTAAGGCAAGGGACGCTCCCGTCATCGCCATCGCGAGCGAAAGCAACCTGGCCATAAGCAAGTTTATCGATATCGTCATCCGCGTACCCGACGCGAACGAGTACATTTCGCCGATCCTTTCCTCCGTTGTCCTTCAGCTCTTCGCATATTACATCGCCCTTAGCCGGGGATGCCCCATTGACAGGCCCCGGAACCTCGCCAAATCAGTGACGGTCGAGTGAAACCTGGACGATCGATTTCCGGATTTTTATGGTGGTGATAAAAAAATTTACGTTTTTATATCTATAAAACATTTATATATTAGAAAATATATAATACAATAATGGATTAAATGTCAAACGATTATGGGGCAAGTTTTAGTATGTCAGGTATAACGAATGATCGGGAAAACCGCATGGCGATACATATTAAACGTATTTCCGTCGACCCGGAGCACATCCGCCGAACGATATCCGATATAACGTACTTAAAAGATACGATCGCCGATGTTGGGCTGCTGCAGCCGATCCTCGTCCGGCAAACCGATCGAGGCTATACTGTGATCGATGGCGCGCGCCGGCTAAAAGCGCTTAAGGAATTAGATATCCAGGAGCTGATCATCGGTCGGGATGTTATCGTTGAGTCAAGCGAAAGGGAGGCCGATGAAAAATTCCGGCAGTTGATCGCGAACGTCCAGCGCGAAGATATTAATGATATCGAGCTCGGCCATGCATTTGTCACTTTAAAAGAGCAGTATGGGTATGATTACAAGGACATTGCACTCATTATCGGCAAATCACAGCACTATGTGACCGTTAAGGTAGGGCTAGCGAAGCGTCTTCTCCCGGAGCTACAGGCGTTGGTGATCAACGATTTGGAAAATGTAAAATGTATTTCAAATACATTTTCCAATGGGTCGGAGGACAATTATGACCCATACCATATGAATATTAATATTATTGAGGATATCGCCAGATTACCAGTGGGTCTTCAAATGGCCGCCTATGAGGCGATAAGATCAAAAAAAATGGATCAGAATGAAGCTCTTAGGTATCTTGGATCAATCAAAAACGTGGCCAATAATATAGTGGAATGCTCCCATAATAGTGCAACGCCGATGAATAACAACTTCGACATTTGTTTAAAAAAGATCGACCGTGATCTCGAGAAGCTTTTAATAACGGTAAAGGCTGCCGACGTCGATGCTAACCTCGCAGCCAGTGTCATTGAAAAGCTCATTGAGCGGCTAAATGCCTTACAGGCTGAGCTCAAAATGGCCCCGCATGTCGAAAAAGCATCCGTTCGATCCGAATAGTCCGGTACATTTTCATATCGATTTTATTTTATTGCTTAAAACCAAAACTTTTATAAGCTATTAATATTTAATTATTTATATAATTAACAATTGGGAATTATTGGCTTGAGAAGGTGTCATCATCCAAAAATTACGGCCTGGCAAATCATACCTTAAATGTAAGATCCATGAAACCTGTATGATGTACGGGTTGAACAGGATCGGAAAAAATTGTGTCATTCTCGAGAACGTAAAGCTTGGGTATCCAGGCGGGACCGTTCTCGAACAGATACTCTCCGGACATGAATGGCCGGGCCCCAATCTATTTGAAGGCGTTACGCTCGGCGATAATACGCTGATCCGGCCGGATTGCACCCTTTATTGCGGGGTTAGCGCGGGGACGGGATTACACACCGGGCACAATACCCTGATCCGGGAATCGACCATCATCGGCGATAATACTCTCGTCGGGACCAATGTAGTCATAGACGGGAATACTCGAATCGGTAGTAATGTGAGTATCCAGAGTAACGTGTATATCCCGACGAATACGACGATCGAGGATAACGTTTTCCTCGGCCCTTGCTCGGTATTAGCGAACGATAAATACCCGGTGCGGGTGAAATATGACCTCCGGGGGCCCATTCTAAGGAAAGGCGCGTCCATCGGCGCTAACGCTACGATATTGCCCGCAGTGGAGGTCGGCGAGGGGGCTTTCGTGGCTGCGGGCGCATTAGTCACCAAAGACGTGCCCGACTGGAAACTTGCGATAGGAGCTCCTGCAAAAATACGTGATCTCCCGGAAAAGCTAGCGATCATGAACAGGATAGGATGCCAATGATACCAATTGCTAAGCCACAGATCGGACAGGAAGAGATCGATGGAGTAATATCCGTTTTAAGGTCAGGGACTATCGCCGAAGGGCCGAAGGTAAAAGAGTTCGAAGAAGCCTTTGCAAAATATGTCGGGGTAAGCCATGCCATCGCAGTAAATTCAGGTACCGCGGCTTTACACGTTGCTCTTCTGGCTAAGGGCATCGGTCGGGGGGATGAGGTCATCACCACTCCATTCACGTTCATTGCCACCGCCAACTCGATACTTTTTACTGGCGCTAAGCCGATATTCGCCGATATCGACGAGACCACCTATAATATTGATACCAATGACCTGCAGAAAAAGATCACGAAAAAAACAAAAGCCATCATTCCCGTAGATCTGTATGGCCACCCGGCAGAAATGGGCGCGATCATGGACATAGCCCGGGACCGCGGGCTGGAAGTGATAGAAGACGCCTGCCAGGCGCATGGCGCGGAATACGCCGGGAAGAAAGCCGGCTCCTTCGACGTAGGCTGTTTTAGCTTCTACCCGACCAAGAACATGACGACCAGCGAAGGCGGCATGATCACGACCGACGACAAAGGGCTTGTCGAAAAGGCCATGGCCCTGAGATCCCACGGGTCTAAAGTACGATACTATCATGAGACGCTCGGCTTCAACCTGCGGATGACCGACATCGGCGCGGCCATCGGCCTCGCCCAGCTTAAAAAGGTGGACGTATTCACCGAGAAAAGGATCATGAACGCGGGGTACCTGAATGAAATGCTTGGCGATATCCCCGGGATCGTTACGCCAGTCACGCAACCCGGATGCAAGCACGTGTTCCACCAGTACACCATACGCGTGACCGAAGAATATGGCATGTCACGGGATAACCTGGTGAAAAAGCTTAACGCTGCGGGCGTCAGCACGGGCGTTTATTATCCCCTTCCCGTCCACAAGCAGCCCTATTACCTCTCTCTGGGATATGACGAGTCCCATCCCGTGGCCGAACGGATATCGGGACAGGTGCTCTCGCTCCCGGTCCATCCTTCACTATCATCCGGCGATCTGGGCCTTATTTCTAGAACTATCGGGGGGTTTTAAGATCCGGATCGGGGTCATAGGTGCGGGCATGATGGGGCAAAACCACATTCGCACATATAGCCAGATACCGGACATCGACCTGGTGGGGATATCCGACATCGACCCGGTTCGGCTAAAACATCTTGCAAAACAATACTCGACTGATGTGTTCACCGATTACAACCAATTGCTCAAACAGGATCTGGACGCGGTCAGCATAGTCGTCCCCACGACCCTTCATAAAAAAGTCGCGCTTGACGTGATCGCATCCAATACGAACCTGCTGGTCGAAAAGCCTATTGCCGATACACTTGAAAATGCCATTTCGATCGTCGATGCGGCCCATAAGGAGAAATTAACTCTGATGGTCGGCCACATCGAACGATTCAATCCAGCCGTGGTAAAAATGAAGGAGATCATCGACCGGGGCGACCTGGGAAGGATCGTTTCCATATCCAGCCGCCGGGTCGGACCCTATAATCCCCGGATACGGGATGTGGGCGTCATCCTGGATATCGGCGTGCATGACATCGACGTCATCACGCACTTTTACAACAAGCCCGTATCCGAAGTCTATGCCATTGCCGGGCGTGTAATGCACTCCCACGAGGACTATGCATCGATACTGCTGCGATTTGAGAACAATAAGGCCGGTGTCGTGGAGACAAACTGGCTTACGCCGCATAAGACCCGGAATTTCACGGTCATAGGGACAGAAGGCGTTGGATACGGGGATTACATTAAGCAGACTGTCTTTATCCACGATAAGTACTGGATTAAAGAAGCGAAGGTCGAGAAGAAAGAGCCATTGCGGTGCGAGCTGGAGGGGTTCATCTCTGCGTGTCGCGGAGGTAAATGCCCGCTCACCAGCGGAGAAGATGGTATCCGGGCATTGAAGGTCGCAATCGCCGCGATCGAGTCCTATGTAACAAATCGCTCGATAAAAGTATCCGCGGCCTCCGGCCCCGTATTTGATCAAAAAGAGAAGGTCATGCCTGTCATCATGAATTGAGGAAATGCCATGGAAACAGCTATCGATCCCGAAAGGACCTTTACATCATTTTCCGATAATGGCGGAGCGGCCGGATATCGTAATATCGTGGCCGTCATATACCACAGGTTTAACTACCTGACCCTGGGCAGTGTCATCACCGTGGCCCGTAGTCATACAAATAAGATCTTTGTGATCACTGATGGCGACGATCCCAGAATACCTCCTTTGGCCCGGGCACTCGGCGCCAAAACGTTCGAGAAAGCTGGCGTCCCTTTTATAAAAATATTCCGAAAGCTCGTGTCCGGGTATAATGCTGATGTGCTATTGGCCTTATATGGCGACGGCACCCACGACCCGGACATGGTCCCCGAGTTGATCAACAGCATCGATGAGGACATCGATGTGGCTATCGGCCCCAATTCCTATATCCACGGATATAATCTGAGGGATTCGATCCAGCATTTAAATGATAGACGGACGACCATGGATCGCCCGGGCGCCCTGGCATGCTCCTCCCGTTGTTTTGACCGGCTAAAAGCCGATTTCATCATGGACCCAAAGTCCGACATAGCCGGGCAATTCATCGCCAGGCTCCAGGGCGCCGGGATGAAGATAAAGCATATAAATTCCGGGCTTCACGAAAACGATCATGAGTTTTTTAGCCTCTTTCGGATAGCGGTGGTAGTCCCTGCCTTTAACGAGGAAGGCTTCGTCGGCGAAACCATCAAAGGAATTCCGCCCTACGTCCATAGGATATACGCCATCGACGATGGGAGCACGGACCATACCTGGGATGTCATTTGCTCCATACGAGACACCCGTATCGTCCCTATTCGGCACGAGACCAATAAAGGCGTGGGGAGCGCGATCGTTACCGGCTATAAACGGGCCCTCGAAGACGACATGGACATCGTGGCGGTCATGGCCGGTGATAACCAGATGGACCCGCAACAACTTCCGCGACTGCTGATGCCGATCGTCGAAGGCCGGGCTGATTATACTAAGGGTAACCGGCTCATTAGCCGGGATTTCCGAAAAGGCATGAGCCAATGGAGAGCCTTCGGCAATTTCTTACTCACCATGCTCACCAAGATCGGAAGCGGCTACTGGCATATCATGGACCCGCAGAACGGGTATACGGCCATATCGCGGCAGGCGCTGGAAGCCCTGGACCTGGATTCAATATATACTTATTATGGATATTGCAACGACCTGTTGATCAAGCTCAACGCCTATGGCATCAGGGCCCTGGATGTCGCCATGCCATCGCGCTATGGCAACGAGCGCTCCAAGATCAAGTACAGCCGGTATATCCTGAAAGTCTCTCCCATGCTGTTCAGGGGATTCCTCTGGAGGCTCAAGATGAAATACATCCTTCTGGATTTCAACCCCCTGGTGATGTTCTACGCACTCAGCATGGCCATGCTGCCCGTGGGGCTTATTTTTGACCTGCTGATCTTCATCCATGTGCTGCTTCGCGAATCGGTATCGAATAACCAGTTCGTGCTGGCGGCGCTCATAACCATTGCCGGGATACAGTTCCTCATGTTCGCCATGCTGTTCGATATGCAGTCGGAAAAAGCCGGTCATTTATGTAGAGTGTGATGATTAATGTTCGATAAATCTGATTGCCTGGATTTTTCATTTGATAAATACCATCAATTGTGCCATACCATCATAGCCTCGCCATATAAGACAATGACTCTAAGGGAGTATTTTCAAACAGGTAAGCCGCATAAAGGTTTTATCATCATGCGGCATGACATCGACCGCAAGCCTTCCAACTCGCTGGCCGTTGCAAAATTGGAACATGACCACGGCATCACAAGCACCTATTATTTCAGGGCCCAAACGCTTAAGTCTCATCCTCATATTATCAAGGAAATTGAGAGCCTGGGACATGAAGCCGGCTATCATTATGAAGTACTTAGCAAGGTGCATGGAGATCACGTTAAGGCAATACAGCTCTTTGAAAATGAATTAAGATATTTCAGGGAGTTATGTGACATTAAAACGATTTGTATGCATGGAAACCCTCTTTCAAAGTACGATAATAGGCATCTGTGGAAAAGATATGACTTCCATACATATGGGATCATGGGCGAGGGTTATCTTTCCATGGATAATACGGTGGCATACTTTTCGGATACCGGACGAAACTGGAATAACAAAAATAAGATGAGGGACCTCTTACAAAATAATACTAACATCAACATCAACAAGACCGATGAATTGCTGGATATCATAAAAAACCACCAATTGGACTATCTATATATATTGACGCATCCCGAAAGATGGGCTCGGACCAGGATCGAATGGGTCCATAATTATATACAGGATACTTTTTTTAACTATGGCAAAAAAGCTTTAATATATTATTATGGCAAATAGGGGGATTCGCTATTTATTTTGATCTTCATATCCATAGTAAATACTCATACGATTCATTATTGTCCCCGGAAGCGATCATCCGCTATTCCGTCCTGAATGGCCTGGATGCCATCGCGATAACCGATCATAATACGATTAAAGGTAGTGTAAAGGCAAAAGAAATCCCCCAAAATAAGCTCACGGTCATCTCCGGCTCGGAAATAAAAACCGAAAGTGGAGATGTCATAGGCGTATTCCTTCAGGACGAGATCATATCGCATGATTTCATCGAAGTCCTGGATGAAATAAAAAGACAGGACGCCATATCCATACTTCCGCACCCTTTTAGGAGGAAACATTTCCCCGATGTCCGGTCATTAAAACGCCTGGATTACTTCGAGGGCTTGAATGGCCGGACCGATCCTCGTCTTAACGATAAAGCCCGATCACTTGCCAGGGAACTCATGATCCCGATAATTGCGGGCAGCGACACGCATTTTTCGTACGAGATCGGAAAAATAAAAAATTATGCGGACAGCGGGAATTCCGAAGAAGAGATCCGGAGAGCTCTTAAGAAAAATCAAATAATCATTAACGGGGACAATATTCCATTCGTAGTACGTAAAGGGTCCATTATCATGGGGAACGCACTTAAAATGATCAATAAAAGGATACTATGTCGGTCATAATTACTTCGGCGAACAGCCTTAAGGCATTGATCACGACTCGAAACCTCGGGGAAAACGGGATACGTATAACGACCGCGGATCATCATAAACATCCCCTATCAAATTTCTCGAAATTTTCGAAGCATACTTTTAATTATCCCGATCCGAAAATAGATGAGACGATCTTTATAAAATGCCTCATAAAATATCTGGGCGATCATCAACATGACGTACTAATGCCGACGCACTCGGAAGATACGTATGTCATATCAAAATATAAAAAGGATCTTGAAAAATATATTAAAGTACCGGTCCCGGATTATGATAAAATAACCATGGCCAATGACAAAGGGTCCATGATGGAGATCGCCGATAAGATCGGAGTACCCATACCTAAAACATATACTATCGCCGATATCGGTAAATTACGATCAATTGCCCGGGAAATTACGTATCCGACGGTGATCAAGTTGCGAGAAACCACAAGTAGTATTGGCCTATCTTATGCTTATTCTGAAGATGATCTGGTTAAAAAATATCTTCTTACAATAAAAAAATTTTTATTAAGCCCCGATAAGTACCCGATTATCCAGGAATATATCCCCGGCGACGGATACGGTGTATCAATGTTATTTAATAAGGGGGAACTCAGGGCACGGTTTACGCATAAGCGGATACGTGAATACCCAATATCCGGCGGTCCAAGTACCTGCAGGATCGGCGTTAAAAATAACCCGATGGAACGATACGCGGAGAACATATTAAAATATTTTAAATGGACGGGCCTCGCCATGGTCGAATTTAAGCTGGATGCGCGTACAGGGACACCGGTCTTGATCGAAGTCAATCCCAGGATGTGGGGATCGATAAACCAGGCAATACGCTCCGGGGTACAGTTCCCTTATTTACTTTACAAAATGGCCATGGATGGAGATATTAAACCGGTGCTGGAATATCCTCCCGGCATACGTACAAAAAATTATTTTATCGATTCCGTCGCAATCCTTAACTATATAAAAAAATATAAAAATATATACTTATTAAAAGAGCTATTAAATTTTTATTATGATGACGTCTTATCCATTGAGGATCCTCTACCAGCCTTAAGATTTATACTGACCGGTTTAAAGAAAATGTCGTGATCAGGATGAATGAGAAAATATTGGTGATCACCAGTAATTATCCCCGGTTTCAAAATGATACTTGTGGCTGGTTCATACATGAGTTGAATAAAAACCTAAGCATGTGCGGATTAAGTATCATCGTACTATCGCCGCATTCAAAGGATAGTAAAAAATATGAGATCATGGATGGGATACGCATCTACAGATTTCCATATTTTTACCCATATTCCTTACAAAAATTAGCTTACGATTCGGGTATCCCTATCAATATAAAGCGAAGCTTTTTGGCAAAAGTTCAGCTCATACCTTTTTTATTATCCGAACTGATCTTTGCCACATATATCATTCATAAAGAAAAAATCGCCCTGATCCATACACACTGGCTATATCCCCAGGGGCTTATAGGCGCTTTTTTAAAAAGAGTCTATAATATTAAGCATATTACGACAGTCCATGGCACCGACATTCACTTTGCAAAAAAAAATTTTTTATTGAAAAATGCCAATCGTTTCATTTGCGACAACACTAATATCATTACCACTAACAGCAGTTATACTAAAAATAGTATATTATGTATCAATAATAAAATTGTAAATAAGATCTCTTTGGTACCAATGGGAATACACATGAGGGCGTTAAACACGCCTGACATAGGTCTAAAACAAACCCTTGGTGTCGATAATTTGTTATTATCGGTTTCTCGCTTGATCGAGCTAAAGGGGATCAATTATTTGGTATCATCCATAGCGATCGTAATAAAAAAATTTCCTTCTACCATGCTGCTGATCATCGGCGATGGCCCCGAGAAAGAAAATTTAATAAAGTTAACGCATGACTTACATCTGGATAATCATGTAAAATTTCTCGGGTTCATTGAAAATCGTGAATTGACAGTGTATTACCACGCTTCGGATATTTTTATACAGCCTTCGATAACGATAAATGATCAATCCGAGGCATTTGGAGTTACTATTCTGGAGGCGATGATATATGATGTGCCCGTTATCGCTACAAATAGCGGTGGGATCGGCGATATAATCATAAATGGGCAAAATGGTATTTTAGTAAAAGAGCGGTCACCCGAAGAACTGGCTGACAAAATAATAGGGCTATTATCAAATAAGCGGCTATCCGGCGAACTTACCGCCCATGCGAAAAATACGATCTTTACAAAGTTTTCATGGGACGTGATAACTAAAAAATTTATAAATATATATAATAGTGATTGACTATAAATAATTAATTTATTCTACACATAAATTATATATATAAGAAAATAATAATAATTACTTATATTACTATTCATTAAGCCTCAAGCGAAAGCATAGCCAGGACGTCTTCCGGAGCCAATTGAATATGAAGGATAAATTCAATATATGCATTATAACCCATCCATTTTCCTCTGAAGTCGTGGGGCGTTCCATTTTATTTAATTTTATAAATTCATTGGTCCGCTCATCGAATAAAGTATTCGTCATTACCGGTATAACGATGGATGGGATCATGAGAGAAGACATTACTTTTATTAATGTATCCTGTTCGAAAAAGCCACTTATCATCAGCATTATACGATATGTTATGGCGCAAATAAAAATTTCTGTATACTTGATCTCGATGCACAAAAAGATCGATCTGGTTATACTGTTTTTAAATAACACGACGGTTTTACCTACGATCGTTGCAAAACTACTCGGAATAAGAATTATTACCATAGTTACCGGATCAAGCTCAAAAGTCGCTAAAGAACGTCAGGCCATTTATAAACATACTTCAAAATACTTCAGTCGTATTATTCAACTATTTGAAGATATAAATTATACTCTTTCCGATAACATCGTCGTCTATTCACAAAATATAATTAATGAATATAACCTATCAAAATATGATAAAAAAATAATCCAGTCCTATGAACATTTTATAAATTTTAATAACTTTAAAATATTAACGAGTTTTAACAAAAGAGATAATATTGTCGGGTATGTCGGGCGGCTTAGCGAAGAAAAAGGTATTATGCATTTTGTCAGGTCGATACCTATTGTTTTAAAAGAAGATCCGGATATTAATTTTTTTATTGTTGGAAATGGGCTGCTGTGGGATGATATCATACATGAGCTAAAAAAGTCGGGGATAACTGACCACGTTAAGATGATCGGATTGATACCTCATGATAACATACCCGTCTATTTAAACCAGATGAAATTACTGGTTTTACCCTCATTTACAGAAGGCTTACCTAATGTGATAATTGAATCCATGGCTTGTGGTACGCCAACTTTGGCCACTCCCGTTGGTTCGATACCGGATATTATAGCCGATACTAAAAATGGATATCTGCTAAAAAATAATAAACCCGGTCATATCGCCAAATGTATCCTTGATGCTTTACATGATACAAATATCGATATGATCTCAAATAACGCAGAAAAATATGTTAAAGAACATTTTACATTTGAGAATGCCGTCGAGAATAATAAAAAAATTGTAAATGATATCATGGCTACCTGAAATAATAGGTGATATATGTCAGCGAATTATAATTTTATTAAATATGGCACTGACCAATATGTCGGATTCGCGATCAGTCTTTTTTGCGGATTTTTATTCATAGTATTTCATCTTTTAAATAAGCCGATCGAACTACAGGAAATGTTGATCGTTGCGACCATATCCAGCATCGTATATCTTCTAATAAGGAATTTTATTACTACCGATCTTACGAACGCTAATATATTTAATATTAAAAAATCCTATAAGCAGTTTATATATTTTATAAATTTTATATTTTTTACATCATTTATACTTTGTTTACTTATTGCTTATCGTAGTGTATATGCCGAGCCTCTCATATTTTATATATTAGTATCTATAATGGCATGCATTCTGGCATTGGATATTTGGTTTATTAACAGACCAAATATGTTATTAATATTAGTCCTTGCTTTTGGCATATTTCTAAGGGCTAACATATATTTTCAATTTGGTAGTAGTATTGAAGGATTGGATTCATGGTCCCATATTAGTTATATCGACCAATTGTTGGGAACCGGTTTTATCGGTAGCTATCTTCAGAGCTACCAATTTTATCCCGGCATGCATATCTTTGTTTCATCTATATACTACATTTCTAATATTAATATATTAAATTCATACTTTATTGTAAGCGTCGCCCAGATCATATCTTATGTATTTATCTATATTATTTTGCAAAAAATTTTTAATGAGAAGATCGGCATGTTATCGCTATTATTATTAACGATCTGTGATACGGGGATTTACTGGGGAAGCTATAATATTATAGCTATGACCTTTGCCACATCTTTTTTACCGATTCTCGCTTATTTTTTACTAAAAATTAATCAAACTAATATTACTTTGAATACTTCAATAAATTTGTTTTTTTTATCTATCCTAACGATCATATCGATCATTATTTCCCACGCTCTAACGTCTTTTGTTATTTTTATCTATGTAATTTGCCTGGGCATATCTTTTATATTCTATTCAAAAGTTAGCGGTAAAAAAAATTATAACATTTTATTATACGTAATTATCATTTTATTCTTTTTTTTATTATTTTCTTATCTAATGTATTGCTCGGGCTTTATCGATATACTGGCTAATTTCGTAAAAGATTCTTTTTCTATAAGTAATTTTAAAGGTTCATATTCATTTACAAAAACAAACCAACTAATATCTGTCACCTGGAATTATCTATCGATATACCTGTTTATTTTTTTGTGCGTCATCGGATCATTATTTTACCTGAGATCTATGAAAAAAAATGTACTGTTATCAAGAATATATGTATTAAGTATCTGTTTTTTTGCCTTTGCGATATCGATCATGTATGTTTTAAATAAAAACCTTATAATATTCGATAGATGGCCATTTTTTTTAGAGATATTATTAATATTTCTTTGTACGATCGGAATTCTTTGTATATCCTGCATTATCCCCAGAAAACAAGTATCGATCATTTTTATTTTGATATTGATATTTTCAACCGTAATGGTGACAAGTAATACGTCTACTATCATATCGCCTATACCATGGGTTGAAAAGCCCAGGGACGTCTTAATTCCATCCGAGGTCAGTGCAGCTTTATTCAGCATATCCCATGCACCTGGTGGTAGTAATATATTTGTTGATACTTTCTATAATTATTTTTATAATAATAATAATGTTCCAAATGCATTAGACGGAAGTGATATCATTAGCGATCCCAATAATAATAGCTTTCAGGGGCTTCTTATGTTAAGGGCGGAAGGAAAAGACAATGTGATCTATTTAATGAATTCGTCCACCGTACATACCGATGTATTCCAGATGGATCCGGGTGCCTGGGATACGTTAAATTCTAATATTAAATATATGACAATTTACGACTCTAATACGGTAAAAGGGATTTTTTCTAACTAAAATCATAATGGTATCGAAATTTTAATCGCGCATCCCGGGGAGAAGAATGTATTATAAGCATATAATGGAAACAAAAGAGTATAAATATGCAAAATATATTTACTCGCAGGTCATTAATGGTGCCATTTTTCTAGGCATTGGTACAATATTATATACGTTTTGTTATTTTATTTTGCGATATGTCTTGATCCGTACCTGGAGTCCCGAAAATTATGGGATATTTACTCTAATATATGCCATAGCGGGCATACTTGGAACGCTAACCGAATTTAATTTAAACCAAACTACTACTATTTTTATTTCAAAAAATAATACGAAGATCGAAGCGAATAACAAGACTTTATGGTCGATCGTTCTATCGTTTATTATACTGGTAATTACTAATATTAGTATTTCTTTTATCATATTATATGCTTTAAACTTAAATATAACGATTATGGGTATATTTAGACAATACTATTTATTAATTTGGATTTTGGTCATCTCGACCGGGATAACCTCTATCGGCTATGGATATATCCGTGCCTATAAGCGCTTTTATTCCGAAGCCTTATCTAAAACAATTTCCGCGTTCGCGTTACTATTCTTGCTATTGTTCATTGTATACGTAACGCATTTAAGCGATATGGCCCTCATTATAATACTTTTAATTTTATCCCAAATATTTGCTTTTCTTATTATAATGGCTTTAAATAAAGATATGATGGGCATATCTTTGAAAAATTTAGAAATAATAAATATGTATAATAATATAAAAAATAAAATTAAAATGTCCGATATTTCATCGGTACTCATATTTTCTTTCTATATGAGCGGTATCGGGATGTTATTTACAGTTTTATCCTCAATTGACCAGCTCATGATCCCCTCCTTGATATCGACCGAAATGTTGGGTTATTACAGTGGTGCCATTTTTATTGTATCGATCCCCAAAATTTTTTCGAGTATTTATGCTATCATATTAACTACGACGTTCCCCCAAAAAAGCTCCAATATAAAAAAAGCTAAAAAAGAATATTTTGCATTTTTATTATTATTTATAATAATAGATATAATTATATATTTTGGATTTATTATATTTTCAAATGAATTTTTAATTCTATTGCCAAATAATTATAATTGGGTCTCGGGTTTGGTTCGAATATTACTTATCGGAATGTTATTCTCAGATATTTTTACGTTAAATGTTACGTTCACAACCTGTCTCCAGAAGGGTAATGTATTAAGACGATTAATGTTCATACTTATTATAATAATATTATTAAATACAATATTGAATTATATTCTTATCCCCGATTTTGGATTATGGGGCGCGGCATTGGTCAAAGATATATCTTATATAATAATCGGGATCATCTCGTTTATATTCATTATTAAAATATAAACATAATGTGGTATGATGAATAGACTTAATATTTTAATCATTGCGGACTACGATGATGTAAAACATCTCGATCTGAATGCAAGAAGTAACTATTGGAATATACACTGGAAAATTATCGATTACAACAAGCTATATAAAAAATATGGCGAATTAAAAAAGTATATTGAGGATAATAAAATAGATATAATAATATATACGAGAAACGATCAAGTCATCAATAAAATTACTATCGGTCGAATGACAAAAAAACTAATGATCGGTTATTCGTCCATCAGTGGTGTGGACGAAAGATTCCACATTAGCGAATTGAAATCTTCGTTCCGGGATCTGCTCGAGTGTAATAATAAATTAATTTTTAATGAACGGCGGGGTCCCGAAGTTAATAAAATAAATGGGGCATCAGGTAATTTTTCGATCATATTTGATACCGAGCAGATCGGAGAGGCTAGATATAGTCTTCCAAGGATACTCGATCTTTTAGACAAGTATGACGTAAAAGCAACCTTTTTTATAACCAATATAATGAAAAAAGTATACAGAAATATACTGGATGAAATACGTATTCGTGGCCATGAAGTCGGCATCCACGGAATAAACCATGATTATTTATCATTATCAAATCGGGATGAGCAAATCCGCTCGGTTAAGTATATGATCAATGATTTTGACGGGAAAGTTTACGGGGCAAATTTTATCGGGAGAATGAATTCCGATACATTGGATATATTAATACAAAATAATATGACCTATTTTGTTTACCCGGCAATAAATTATTATAAATATTTATGCTATCCAAAAATACCGACATACCCATCTCTGATATCGTCCCAACAAGGCGATATAAGGGCGATACCAATTTGTGTTGAGACATATAACCAACCCTGGTTTTCACTTAAAAACATGATCGATGTCGCTTTTAATGTAAGTAGGGGGTATGATCGTCATATTACGATACTATGCCATTCTTTTAGGGATGGAAACCTACAAAATATATCCGTTACAGAAAAACTTCTACAATATCTTATCCTGGAAAAAAAGTTAATGCCTATACTATTAAAAGATCTCCCCTTTACATTTTATAAACCGGTCAACAAAAATGATTTTGATATTTTAACGAAAAAAATGCAACCTAAAGACTATATGCCTTCTTGCAGGCAAGATTGGGTAAATATTCTGCCCCAAAATGCGATTTTTTTGTATAAGATCGCCCGAACTCATCACGTCCCATGGTGATAATATGAAAATATTAAGCGTTGTCGTATCTAATTCTTCATTGGATGAAAATGCAATGGGCTGGAGAGTATTAAATATCGCTCGTATACTTGATTCGATCGGCCATAAAGTACAGATCGTCCAATTTGTTACTAACCAGCGGTCCTATGAATTTTTAATAAAAAACAAGAAAGACGATAAAATATTATATATAAAAACCTATATCCCGAAAATTTTTTTTGATATTATAGGTCAAATTAAAAAAAATCGATATGAACTGGTTTATGGTAATACCTATTCCGGCACATTCTTTTCATTATTCGCAAAGGCCATGAATATACCCATAATATATGATATGCATGGGGGTTTGGTAGAAGAGTTTTTACTGGATAATCATATGTCCATAGAAAATGTACCTACATTTATCATAAAAAATCTTATAGATTCTATTAACATAAGCATATCCAGCCGGATCATGTGTGTCTCTAAAAAAATGATCTCCAATTTAAATGATCGGGGCATAATTAAAAATAAAGTCTATCTTCCAAATGGGGTGGATCTACAATTTTTTAAACCTCTATCCGGTGAAACGATAACTACTGTAAAAAAGGATCTAGGCCTGGATTCAAAATTTATTTTTGGTTACATAGGTAATTTTCAAAAATGGCAAGGCGTTGAAAATTTTATCGCATCCGCAAAAACGATTTCCGATGACAAAATATTATTTTTAATCGTGGGTGCGGAGCAACGATCCCTGGACAAAAATATTTTATTTATCCCTAAATTAACGCGGGCAGAACTTTTACAATATTATTCCATATGTGACGTATTAGTCCTTCCTCGACCAAGCCACGATGCAACTGAGATCGCGGCCCCTACTAAGTTTGCCGAATATACCGCTATGGGAAAACCTATTCTATCGACGTCCGTGGGCGATGCCGCCGATCTCATAAAGAAATATGGCTGTGGGATCGTGGTTGAAAATAATAGCATAGAAAATTTAACAAATGGAATAAGTAAATTCTATGAATTACCAAAAGAACAACTACAGGCCATGAGTAAAAATGCAAGATCTCTGGCGGAACATGAGTTCGATTGGGAAAAGATCGGCGCAAGCCTTTTATTATGATCCATTATCCGAACGCTATTGCAGTCCTGATCATAAAAATCATAAATAGATCGGCATTTACATTAAAATATATAATAAACATATGAGAGATGGTTGATATGACTTTTGGTTATATGCCCCGTAAGAATTTTTTTGAGAATATTGTACTAAAAATTTTCGGATATCCAAATTTTATAAGGCGTATACAGGCTCCCATATTAATGAGGATGCTTGATCCCGCCTCCGGCGATCGTATTTTAGATGCAGGTTGCGGTGCCGGAGTTTTCACGTTTGAGGCCGCAAAAGTGTGCCAGAGCGTCGGGTTGGATTTTTATATTAATAAAAATTTATGTAACGCAAATAAAGTTTTACCTTACCTCTCATACGTACGGGCAGATATAAGCAAAATTCCTTTTAAGGACGAGAGCTTCGATAAAATCTTGTTATCCAGCGTACTTCAAATGATAGATCCCGATGATCACGTACTCACCTGCTGTAATCGGTTATTAAAACGAAATGGTGTACTGGTTTTATCGGTGCCAGTCGAATATGTATATATTAAAGTCTTAAACACCTATAAAAACAATTTACTATTAAAATTTAAAAGTGCCGGAAAAGGATATTATCCGTTCAGCGAAATAGCGTCATTACTACGTGATCATGGATTTGAAATAATGGAATTTGAGTACTCACCGAAACGAGCAGGTTCCTTCCTGTACGAATCCTGGTTATATGTATGTTATCGTTTAGGATTGCCACTTTTTCATGCATTTTATTTTATACTCTACCCCATCATGTACCTGGATAAGCTGGATAAAAAGACAAATTGTGGCTGTGAAATTATAATAAAGGCGCGAAAGTATGGTCCTCCGGATGGTACTTTTGTATCCTGAGATCGAAAAATATGGTATTCAGATATAAATTCGGATATATTTTAACGAATCGTTTTTGCCGATCAGTCATTATTAAAAGAAAAATTTATATATTTAAATAAATATTATTATATGGTTATTATACTATCGATTAATGTGGGAGCATAATGAAAAATAAACGAGTAATTATCACTGGCGGATTAGGCTTCATCGGTTCAAATATTGCTGAACGGCTAACGGTAGATAATGACGTTCTAATTATCGATAACGAGTCAACCGGCTATATGGGTAATATTAAACACATCGATAGTAACAACATCAAAGTGATTTTGGGTAGTATTACCGAATTGGATCTGACAAAACTTTTTCAAGGGTACGATTATGTTTTACACCAGGCGGCGATCCCGAGCGTATCCAGGAGCATAAACGACCCCATAGGTTCAAATGATGCAAATATCACGGGCACTATACGAGTGTTAAAAGCTGCAAGAGATGCGAAGATCAAAAAATTGGTATTCGCATCGTCATCATCTGTTTATGGGGATTCGGCATCGCTGCCAAAGATCGAAGAAATGCCTCTCGATCCCCTATCACCGTATGCGGTCACTAAAGCAACGGGAGAACTATATTGTAAAGTATTCCAAGAAATATACGGTTTACCGACCGTATCGTTAAGGTACTTCAACGTATTTGGGCCGCGGCAGGACCCGGATTCTCAATATGCCGCCGTCATACCGAAATTTATACGATCAATACTAAAAAATGAGCCGCCGATCGTTTATGGCGATGGTGAGCAAAGCAGAGATTTTACCTTTATAAAAAATATCGTCAATGCCAATATCCTGGCCTGTGAACCGGACATCAGCGGGATATATAATATTGCATGCGGGAGAAGCATTACGATCAATCGACTGATCGAAATGATCAATGAAATACTCTGTACGAACGTCGCGCCAAAATATATTGACCCAAGAAAAGGAGATATTAGACACTCCCTGGCAGATATCTCGAAGGTACGATCACTCGGATACGAACCTTCTGGCACTTTTTTCGAGGAATTACAAGAAACAATTAGCTGGTTCAAAGCATGTCAGAATTAAAATCCCTGTCGGAAAAAATAAAAAATAAGACGGCAACGATCTGCGTCATCGGGTTAGGCTACGTCGGGCTTCCCACCGCGTTGAGTTTTGCCGAGAATGGATTTACTGTCCTTGGTGCTGATATTAATGCCCGGATAGTTGATCTGATCAATTGCGGCGGTTGCCATTTAACGGATTTAGATCTGGGTGTTAGAATTAAGAAAGTTGTTCAGGATAATAAGTTAAGTGCTACGACGAATACGACAGAAGCGACTAAAAAGAGCGATGTGATACTTATTGTCGTACCGACACCGGTGACTCCTGATAAAAGGCCAGATCTGACGCCGGTCATTAACGCGAGCGAGGATATAGCCAGAGGGCTCGATAAAGGTAAACTTGTTGTACTGGAATCGACCGTATATCCCGGAGTTACCGATGATATTTTAAAACCCATATTTGAAAAAAACGGTTTAATAGCAGGCGTTGATTTCGGGCTCGCCCATTGTCCGGAACGATATAATCCGGGAGACAGTAAGCATACGATATCGGATGTTGTGCGAGTTGTGGGCGGCATAACGCCTGAGTGCGGCGAAATTACATCAATGTTGTATAAAAATATCGTCAAAGATATATTCTATGTAAAAGATATTAAGACCGCAGAAGCGGCCAAGATAATTGAAAATATTCAGAGAGACCTAAATATCGCACTGATGAATGAGCTGGCCCTGATCTTTGAAAGAATGAATATTGATATCATAGATGTCGTTAAAGCGGCCTCCACAAAATGGAATTTTAACACGTACTATCCCGGCGCTGGCGTAGGCGGCCATTGCTTACCGGTAGATCCTTATTATCTTGTTAAAAAAGCCGAAGAACTTGGTTATCACTCAAAGGTCATTCTGGCCGGTCGGGCGGTCAATGATTATATGCCGATCCATATCTACGAACTACTTGTGGATGCGCTTAACGAAAGAGAGAAACCCATGAAAAATTCAAAGATCGTGATATTGGGTTTCTCGTATAAAGAAAATGTGGGCGACCCGCGGGAAAGCCCCGTAGAAAGTTTTATCAATGAATTAAAAAAGGGTAAAGCGGACATACATATAATCGATCCCTACATTGACCATGGTTACCTTGACACTTATGGTATATACGAGCGAGATATCTATAAAGCATTGGAGAGCGCGGATGCCGTTGTTCTAATGACCGCCCATAAAGAATTTAAAAATATTGATCTCGCTAAGGTAAAATCACTTATGCGTACTCCAATTTTAATAGATGGAAGACGTATCTATGATCGAATGGCTGTTTTAAGCATGGGATTCACATACCGGGGTATAGGTGCTATAAATACCAATTAATGTTCATTTTTGTCTCCCCGTCCGATACCCTTGTATTTAAATCCTTTATTAATATATAGATCCGCATTAATTATATTCCTGCCATCTATTATTACGGGATCATCTTTTCCCATCTGTTTCTTGACTTGTTCCGGGTCTAACGTTGTATAGACATCATGCCCCGTACAAATTGCGATCACATCGGCATCATCCAGTATATCGTCTAAGACGTGGGATATTTTCACACCCGTATATTTTGTTACGTATGGATCATGTACTTTAACTTCTGCACCCGCATTTAGTATTATGTCTCTATATATTTCTGACGGCGTATTCCTGGCGTCGTCCGAATTTTTCAGGAACGCCCACCCGAGTATCGCAACCCTGGATACTTCAGGCTTCTTTCCGACCTGAGCAAGGGCATCCACAGTCAATTTGGACATATGTCTGGGCATGAAATCATTGATGCGCCGGGCGGCCATAAATAGCGACTCTCCGCCGGGCGGATGATCGAGCTTGCCGTCATTCATTCTTACGCCCCGTTCGAGGTGGTAGGTATCCTTGGTGAGGCAGTGGCCCCCGACCCCGGCGCCCGGCCACAGGATGGCCCGGGTGACCCCTTCGCCCTTCAAACTATCGATACCCGCCCTGACATCGTAAAAGTTGATCCCCATCGCTTCGCAGTAGAGTGCAAGCTGGTTCGCGGCCGCTATCTGCAGGTCTCGAAACGTATTCTCCGCGGTCTTGGTGACTTCGGCGGCCATCGCCGACATCGGTATGACTCTACCTTTGGTTAAAACGGGCGAATAGAGCTCGACGGCCCGGTCCGTACTGGCCTCATCGATGCCGCCTATGATGCGGTCATGCTCCCGTATATTCCTGAGAAGCCGGCCGGACATGACGCGTTCGGGCGCGTGCGCCAGGGCAAAGTTCTCCCCGGCTTCCATCCCGGACGCCTCCTCGAGTATCCTCCGGGCCATTCCTCCGGTCGTCCCGGGCGTGACCGTCGACTCGAGCACCACGAGCGTCCCTTCGCTCATGTTCGCACCGACGTTCCGCAAGCCTTCCGTCAATGCGCTAAAGTCCGGTATCAGGTCCTTAGGGTCTTTGAACGGCGTTTGTATCGATAGCGTTATAGCATCGAGCCCGGACATTTTAGAAAAATCGGGCGTACACCGGAACTTACCGGCGCTAACGACCTTCTTTATCAGTTCTTCGAGGCCAGGCTCATCGCCTTTTAGGGGGCATTCTCCATCGTTTAGCATTTGTATTTTATAGCCGGACGACCCGGAATCCCTCTGGAACCCGTAAACCAGATCAAAAGCCTGTGAGTCTGCGAACAGCACGGCCGCCGGTATCCCTACATAGCCCATGCCTACGACGCCGATCTTTTTTATCGGGCCTTTCCTCTCAAGTATCTGTTTTAACTTATCGTTCATTAACGCTTTTTCCTTCTGCCCAATACCATGTATGCGGCTCCCAGTATGGCCAGGAACGCGATCCCGATGATGGCGATCGTGCCGGGGTCCAATCCTCCGCTCTCTGTCTTCACGAGACCATTATCTATACTGGTGTTGGTCGCTGCGGTGGGCGAAAGGCTCGCTGTCGTCGGCTGGCCGCCTGGCGTGGGCATGACAGTCTCGACAGGCCCGATGGTGCTTTCGTTGTTCGGTGCCGGGTTGGCCGTGGGCCCGACCGTCACTGCCGGCGTTGGCTGCGGGGTTGCCGTGGGCGGATTCGGCGTCGCCGTCACGGGCGGTGTAACGCCCAGGTATGCATCCGCCACATGCTGCCCGTCCTGGTTAACGGTATACACGCCCGCCGGCAGTCCCGATGTATCGATGCTGGCCGTATAGGTCCCGTCGCTTCCGACGCTCACGGGCTGCGACACGCTGACAGTCACGGATACAGAGGTCGCCCCGGCGGCCGGTCTGCCGGATATCCTGACGTCGTAGGAGCCGGCAGGAGCGTTAGTAATGTTATACGTACCCCTATTTCCCGATACGCTGCCCGGCCGGGTCACCGTATCTCCGGCCAGCCATGCGGGATTTCCGGAAACGTTCATGGTCTCGACCGGCGATACGGTAAGGCTCAGGCGGTTTTCGCCGGAGGGTATATTGAGTCCGGTCAGCCCGTCACTATAGTTGTCACCGTTAACGCTTACGCTGGTCGAGGCCGTCACCTCCAGGTTCACGGTCGAACCCGGCGACCCCTGGCCATGATAGGTGATCGTATCCCCGGGTGAGCCCGAGAGGATGACCACGCCCATGGCGATGTTCAAAAACAACATGACGACTATCAGGGCGATCCCCGATGAGATTACTACTAATTTTATATGGCGTTTCAAAGTAAAGCCCCCGTAGTGGCAGCATTTAATTATTATACTAATAATTATATAATTATTAATTAATTTTTAAACGGTTGGACAGCAAATAACGGCGATTATCCTTAGTAACCGCTACTTAAGCTAAAAAAAGACGTTTTTTCGAAGAGTTTAATGTCCCCTTATGTCCCGAACCCGAACCCGGGCATGCTGATCGCTCCGATACCCGTGAACGGGTAAGCGAAGTCGGACCCTTCCGACGACTGGGAGAAACTCGTGCTTGCCGTATCCAGCGCCTGGTTCGAGGATTGGCCGTAGAAGGCGTCACCGTTCAAAGAGCGGAAATTGAACCCTAATAAATGGGCTTTTCCAGCCACGGGCGGACCTATACTCAGGCCGGACCACGAGATCGGCAATCCAGTATTTACGGATTCATTGTCGGCGGCATTTGCCACGTATTGATTAAACACGGTGCTCGCGCCGGTCTGCGTCGCTACGGGAAACCCGAACACGGTCGACGCGAGGTTAGCGCTCACCGGAATGGCTAACAGCGACGTTAATGCCAGAAGGCCTATGGCTATTATACTTATCCTCATCTATTATACTACCCCCTCATACTCTCTATGTTACTTTTTATAACTATAACAATATAATTAATTACCGTTTTTAATGGTGATAAGGCCATTATACCATAATATGTAAGAGAAAATGCGATTAATAAAAACGCGGTTCTACCATTTATCGGTTTTATCATGTGGTATGGCGGGTAGCGCTGATACCATAAGCATATATATAATTAAAATTATATTATTTTATATGCATATTAAGGCCCGGATCCCGCGGGCTTCATCCGGAGGTCCTGATCGTTGAGATTGCATAGCCTGCCCATCACTGCCCATATATTTTGCCTGGTCGCCATCTATCTGGCAATGTCGATTTTGCTGGCATCCCAGGTCGTCCACGAAAATCCAGATACTCTTACGACGTCCACCGTCACGCCCGTCGGCGATCAGGTATCCGCTCTCGTAGATCACATGGCATCTGACCTGGAGACAATATCGTCCCTTGTCCATGAGGAGAATTATACCGCTGCCAGGGAAGCGAGCTACCGGTTCAGCCGGGATGGCGGTAGCCTCAAGGACCTTATCGGCCAGTTTAACATATCCGGCCAGTATGACCCGGCCCTCGGGAGCGACCTGGGCTACATGCAGGCCGATCTGAACGATCTTTTGGAATACGCGGACCAGTACGATAGCAGCCTGGCCCTCTATAACGCATCCCTGGCGAGCGGGGATAGCGCGAATGCCTCATTTTATTCGGGCAGGCTTCGTGCCAGCTATGCGAACCTGGGCCTGGCGTATAATAAACTCTATACCAACGCCACATCAGCGGGCGGCATGTTAAGCGACATGGGCATTGATACTAGCCAGTATGCGAGCGCCATCGGCGACCTGAACGCGGAGATAAACCAGCTTGTCTACAGCACCCCCATTGGTGCCATGACGTACGGTGCCGATGGGAATGCTTCGCTGGATTACCAGAAGTTCATCGGTAAGGCCGGCGAATCCTCAACCCCTGCGATCCCCGTGCCTACCGGGAATACCAGCCTGGCCACATACAGTAACGGCGCCGAGATAACGTCCGTGTCGACACCCACGACTGACATCGAACATGGTACTGCCGATAAAGAACAATACACGTCAAGCGGTTCCCATAGCTTTACCTCGCTAGGCGGAAGCCTGATCGGCGCGGCCGGTAGGCTGGTACACGATCACATCGCCATAATATCCTTGGGGCTAGTGATTCTGATCGTCATCATATTGATCGCAGGGCGGCTATTCCGAAGAACATCGGTCCCTCGGCCGGAAATTTCCGATGCAGTCCCGGCGCAGGGGCCAGCGCCTCCAGTATCCCCCCGGGTGGAAAAGCCCATTATCGAAACCGAGATGATATCTATCGTTTCTGATCTAGACTCGAAGAACAACCGGAAGGCGCAGAAGGGCATATATTTCCTTACGTTAAAAGCATCGGCGTTCAAAGGTATGGTGATAAGGGATTCGATGACCCCCCGGGAAGTTCAAAGGGCCACATCGACGGCATTGCCGGCGATCTTTTCGCCATTATCCACGATCATAAGCTCATACGAAAAAGCCGCATTCGCCCCGGAGGAACTTGAGCAGGTCGAGGTTTTACGTTCCATCGATTGCATGCGGGAAATATTCACGATGCTGGACATAGGCAGATCGGAGGCAGGATGAAAAAGCGCACGTACATCCTGGCCATTGCCTGTGTGCTCCTGCTCCTGGGCCTTGGCCGCTTTTACTTCACGGACTCGGACTTTAGCCCGTCCAACCCGTTCTGGAATGGGATGAGCGAGCTTTCTTTCTCCCTGAACGTCCGGCCCATATACGACATGTCCGGGGCAGGGTCGATGGATGCGGGAGATACACTGCTGATCATCAGCCCTTCCCGCAATTTCTCGGCAAGCGAGACCGCCGCAGTACACTCATTTTTACTGGGGGGAGGCCGGGTTGTCGTCATGGACGATTTCGGCCATGCGAACAGCCTTCTTAACGGGCTGGGCTCTCCAGTGACTATCGACCAGGTCCCGCTATACCAGTATGATGATTTTTATCGGAACCAGTCCTGCCCGATAATATCCGTTTCGCCGCCTTATGCGAAGAACGTAAACCGGCTCGTGCTAAACCATCCTGCCGCATTGAATGTCAGCGGTTCGGCGCTCATCATTGCGTCTTCTTCGAGATATGGCTGGCTCGATATAAATGGTGACCATACCTTGAGCCCAAATGAAAAAACGATGGCATATCCCGTCATCGCATCCTGCCCGATCGGCAAGGGGCAGCTCCTGGTCATTTCCGATCCGGATCTCTTCATTAACTCGATGCTCGGTAAAGAGGATAATATGGCGTTCTTGTCCGACATCATCCAGGGCCGGCCATGGCTGGACGTATCGCATGGCCTTCAGGTCGTGCCACTGTTCAGGGCCTATTATGCCCTGAAGTTCGATCCACTGCTCCAGTCCTTGACCGTACTTGTAATAGTGGTATTTGTTGGCTTGATCTTATGGCGTCGGCCGTTAATGGGCGTGATCAAAAGGTCGCGAGGCAAATGAATGATAAGAGAAAATATATTATATTAATAAATATAATTAACTAATAATTAATTGGATGGCTACCGCATGGAAACTAACACCAACAATCATATTCCCTATAACATCGGCGAATTTCAATCGATAGCGAGGGAAATCATCGAAGACATACATCGCATGATCGTGGGCAAGGACGACCTCATTTTTGACATGATCGTCACTCTGCTCGCCGAAGGCAACGTCCTCATCGAAGGCGTGCCGGGTGTGGCAAAGACGACGATAGCCAAGGCGTTCGCGTCCTCGGTCGGGCTTGATTTCAAGAGGGTACAATTCGTCCCGGACATTCTTCCTTCGGATATCACCGGCGCCTCCCTCATGAACCAGAAGACGATGGAATATGAGATCTACCGGGGTCCCGTCTTCACGAACATCCTGCTCGTCGATGAAATAAACCGGGCGTCCCCCAAGGTCCAATCGTCTTTACTCGAGGCGATGGAGGAGAAACAGGTCTCCATCGACGGGATCAGTTTCCAGCTTCCGGACCCCTTCATGGTCATCGCGACGAAGAACCCGATCGAGGTGGTCGGCACTTTTCCCCTCCCCGAATCCCAGATCGACCGGTTCATGTTCAAGCTGAACGTCGACTATCCTGCCCCAGGGGAAGAAAATGACCTCCTGCACCATAAGAACGCCTCCATGCCCGTACCGGCCGGTAAAAATATCGGGATATCGGAGTTGTCGGCCATGATAGAGACGGTCAAGCGGATCTATGTCGAAGAAAAGATCTATACGTACATTTGCGATCTGGTCTTCAGGTCCAGGAGCCATGAAAAATTACTCCTGGGTGCTAGCCCCAGGGCATCCATATCCCTTCTCAAGGCCTCCAAAGCGGTCGCGGCCATGAACGGCCGGCAATACGTGATACCGGATGATGTCAAGTACATTGCCCCGAAAGTCCTTAACCATCGCCTCATCGTCAAGCCCGAACATGAGGACGAGGGGATAACGGCGGCCATCGTCATCGACGAGCTTCTTTCGGGCGTAGCCATACCATCCTGATCTACTATGGAATTAAAGGAAAGTGCTTATCTGCTCATCGGGTCGTTCATCTTACTCCTTACCATTGGCTATATCACTGCAAGTGTCATCTTTTTTTTCTCTTCGGCTATTTTTCTGACGCTGATCGTGCTCGACTATGCCCTCCTGATGTATCGCCTTGCTGCGGGCCGGCGACATATAACCGCTCATTGCCGTCTCTCCCATAGGGAGCGAGCGCCCGGCCAGTCGGGGACGCTGGAGGCGGCCATCGCCTATTCCGGGCCTCGTGCATTGGCGATCTCTATGTCCCTCCTGGCGGACGAAAGCATCGGCATAGGCTCGTTCCCAGAACGAATATCATTATCTTCGGGACGACCTGTGAACATGGTAGTGCCGTTGACACCCACAATGTGCGGAGAATATACCATAGGTCCGGCCATAGGTTCGGTGGAGACAATGCTCTTTAAAGCCTCATTCTCATTGGGCGTTAGTTTGGCCATGGACGTCCGATTGCCGATCGGCCGGCAATATTCGAGGCCAAATACGATGCATCATCAGTACAGGTCTTTTGCAGTAGGCGATGTGACCATGGATAAAAAAGGCGGCACCGACTTTTCCGGTATCCGGAATTATGTACCCGGAGATAATATTAGGCACATTGACTGGACCCGCACGATAAAATACCGTGACATCATTGTCAAGGAATTCGAAAATGTGCATTCGCTGCCTGCCTTTTTTCTAATGGATGTTTCTATTGCTGGCCGGAATGGCGAGCTAAGCCTGGGCATGTATACGGCTATGTCGGCTATCGACCGGCTTTTGTCCGACACCGAGCCTGTCGGGCTGGTCTGCTTTTCACGGGATGACATCGTTCATTATCTACGGCCGAATATCGGGCGGTCCCACATACAGCAATTAAAAAAAGCGCTATCGGACGTTCGGCCGATGTATCCGATGGACGGCATGCGGCCAAACATATACCAATTAAAGGAACTGTATGATCTGGGCCGGGAGTATGACAAGTCGATCGGCCATCCGGTCCTCGAGCCCATTTTTAAGGAAACGCTCAAGGCTTTCTCGGCTAATATCCGGGATGACGGCTTCGCAAGGGCCATTCATAAGGCCATATGTGCGGCGGATGGTGAGTACAGGATCATCGTGGTCACGGGCCTCTCCATGGGCCTGGCCAGCCTGACGAACGGCATCCGGCTAGCCTCATATTATGGGCATCACGTGACCGTGATACTTGTACCTCCGGGGTGGCATGACGATGATCTCAGTATATATGCGGAAGTGGCCTCAAAACTCAGAAGTCGGTCGATCAATGCCATGATCGTGCAGCCAAACCAGACCATGGATACGACGATATATCCGGGGCGGATTAAAAGCCGCCCCACGATGATCGGGGGTTGACGGGGATTGGCTACGGAATATAAGGAACCGCGTGTTGGTTCGGAAGCGATCGAATACCTGTTTCATATTGAGCTAGATCTCAAGTTCGTCGTCGGGCTTACGTTAATAACGCTAGCTTTCATTTACGTCCCCATATTAAATGGGACTATCCTGCGGCCCCTATTCGGGCTGGCCATGATCCTTTTCATCCCCGGGTATTCCTTGATCGCAGCCCTATTTCCCCGTAAGTCGGACATCAGTTCTCTCGAGCGTGCCGCCCTGTCATTCGGCTTGAGCATAGCCGTTGTGCCTTTGATCGGCCTGGGGCTGAATTATACGCCATGGGGCATACACCTCGACTCGATCGTAGTATGCCTCACTATTTTTACTGTAGCGTGCTCATATATAGCAAATCAGCGCAGGCATGAGCTGGCCGCGGGAGAGCGTTTCTCCGTCGACCGGGCGAAACTCGAAGCAATCATTAAGGATATGACCTTTAATGATAAGACAGCCGTTGATAAGGCACTCAAGGCTCTCCTGGTCCTCTCCATCCTCGTATCAGTCTTAACAGTCACGTATGTCATCGTGTTCCCGAAACAGGGTGAAAAGTTCACCGAGTTCTATATCATCGGCACGGACGGGAAGGCGGATAACTATCCGATCCGGTTTGCCGCGGGGGAGCAAAAACCCGTGATCGTGGGCATCGTGAACCATGAGTATCGCAACGTGACCTACGATCTGGTGGTCGAGCTAAAGGACGGCGCGAATGTCACGACACTTCATTCCGAGGATGTCGTGCTGGTCGATAATGAGACCCTGGAAAAGACGGTCAACCTTACATCCGACCACGCGGGGTCGGGTATGAAAGCCGACTTTTTACTTTATACAGACGGGAACATGACCGCGCCCTATCGTGAATGCTACCTGTGGGTCAACGTGACTGGGGCAACGCAGGGCGCTCACTGATACTTATTCAGGATCTCCTTGAACGCATCGATGACGACGCCGAGCTTTTCCCGTCCCACGCCCAGGGTACTGATCTTGAAATTCTTGGTGAGCCCGGGCTTGATCCCGTGGATACTCCGGGCCTTCAGCTCGCGGTACAGGAAATATCGGTCGATCTTCTGCGAGATATCGTAGAATCGCATCCCCTCGAAGAACATCAGGTCGTGGTTGTGGGGCTTATCGCCCAGCTGCGTCAAGCCCAGGCTTTCAAACTGCGAGGAAAACCATCGTGCATCCTCGACTTCCCTTTGCCAGTGCTCGGGCTTCGTACGCTCATACACTGCGGGGAACGAGGCCAGCATGGTCATAATAGTAGCTCCCCTGGCGGTACAGCCAAGAAGCTCGAGCTCCTTTGCCTTATGCGTCTTCGACTTTTCCAGCACCCTGGGCGCATATTGCTCGCTGACGCCGAGGACGCCGATCGGGCCAGAAGCCGCCATCGACTTATGGCCGCTGCCCGAAACGAAATCCGCGCCGAGCTCTTTCCCGTTAAAGGGCATACGCCCGATGGCGTAGGCACCGTTGACCAGGAACGGTATGCCATCCTCATGGACCAGCTTCGAGATCTCCTTCACGTTCGCCAGGTTACCGTAATTACCGTCGGGATAGGTCAGCATCGCGAGTGCCGGGGACTTGCCGGTACTATGCTTGACTTCCTCAATGGCCTCCAGGTACTTTTCCGGAGTGATCAGATATTCCGGTGCGGGGGATTTTGCGACGAGCTTTATGTTCAGCCTCGCCCGCTGGGCGGCGACGAGCGACGAGTAATGGGCATTGCCGTCCATCACGATCCAGTCGCCTTCCTTGCACATGGAATGCATGACGGCGAACTTCGCTTCCCGGGCGCCATTGGTGATACGGGCCTGGTCCGTGCCCAGGAACTCCGGGAGCGCCTTATGGACAAAATCGAATATAGGGGGCGTCTTGATCTGGTCGAGAGAGCCTCCGCAGTAATCGCAGACCGAATAGCCGTCGCCCCACTCCTGGAGGGCCTGCCGGGCCTCGGGCGTCAGGATACCGCCCGTCTGCAGCGGGTCAAGATTGATATCCCTTGGCGTATCTCGCTTGATGAAACCGTACTTATCCAGATTAATAGACATGTCATAAGCCAGAATTTACTAATATTATTTAAGCTTGTCTTTATTTTGTGACAGAATTATACGTGAATGTAAGCTTTCATTTCATCGAAGGGTGCCGGAAGTGCTACGAGGGCGAAGCTAATGGCTGCTCTATAAGAACTAGTAAGCCCGGGCCTAAGGTCCATAGTGATATTTAAGCATGTCGTTACTCAAAGTTAATTCATAATTACTAATTTTACCACGATATTAAACATTTTTATAATTATATAAGAAATTAATTTTTATATATAAAAATAGAGTCGGCCCTTTGGGTTAAGAAAATAAATTATTCCCAATTTATCTTCAACTCGAAATTATTCATACATTTTTATAATCCAAATAAAGATTTATAACGTTTATTTGTGCAAAACAAAAACAATCAGGAGAAGGTTTTTATATGGCAAATTTTATCCCCTAATTGGCCAATGGCTTAAAATTGGGGGCTAATAAAATGCATATGGGGGTCTTTGGATTAGTGATAAAATGCTTACTAACAACAATCAATGTGAATACATACCCATTCACAAGATAAAAACCGATTCAAGCCATATCCGGAAAAAACCCGGAGACATTAGCCATCTAAAATGCACGGTCTCGGATGTCGGGCTTTTACACCCGATCCTGGTCCGTAAGTCGAACGATTCTTACGTGATCATCGACGGGGAGAGAAGGCTCCGTGCGATGAAGGAGCTCGCGATATCGGAGCTGATCGTCGGCCGGGAGATCATCGTCGACGTCGACGAGACCGAGGCCGATGCCCGGTTCAAGCAGATCATCGCGAACATACAGCACGAGGACATCAACCATTTTGACCTCGGCCACGCTTTTGTTACACTAAAGGAAAAATACGGTTATCAGTACAGGGAGATCGCCGAGATCATCGGCAAGACCCCGCATTATGTTACTTCAAAGGTCGGGCTCGCCAAGCGGCTCATCAAGGAAGTCCAGGAAATGGCCGCCATCGACTGGGAAGAGTCGAAATGTATCCAGGATACATTTTCGAGTGAGGATGACGAAAACGAAACCTACGAGATCAATGTCAAGATCATCGAGGACATCGCCCGTCTCCCGGAAGAGTTCCAGAAAACGGCGTACATAACGGTCCGCACCAATGAAATGAGTAACGATGAAGCGTTGAAATATTTACGCTCCGTGAAAAAACGGGGCCTCGTGCCCTGCGAAGGCAAGGTGTTGCACGATTCCAGCCTGCAAAAATACTTCGAGAAGATCGACAGGGACATCGAGAAGCTGGCCGACCGGCTAAAAATGGCCGACCGGATGAGCAGAAGTGACCTGCTCCTGAAGCTCGAATCCTCTCTCGATAAGCTGAACCTGTTATATGCCCGGCTTAAGAGCGAATCCAGCGATCCCGGACAAAATGAACGAAGCGGAGCGTTCGTCTAATTTTCCGGGAGGTGTGGAAATGAGCTCACGCACATTATTCGTAAAAAGCACAGGGAACCGTATCCACGAGTCCTGTAAGATCTACGGCACCAGCGTCATCGGCAAGAACTGCACGATCCTGGAAAACGTCATACTGGGGTATCCCTCCAATAAGGTCCTTAACGAGCTGCAGACCGGCGACCTGATACTCGAGCGGCACCCATTCGTCGGGGCATGCATCGGCGATAATGCCGTCATCCGCTCGAACACAACCATTTATTGCGACGTGACCATCGGGAACGGCCTGCGGACCGGCCATAATGCCATGGTGCGGGAAAACACGAGCGCCGGGGACAACGTGCTCATCGGGACGAACACGATCATCGACGGGCACACCACCATAGGAAATAACGTCAGCATCCAGGGCAACGTCTACATCCCGACGAACACCGTCATCGAGGACAACGTCTTTTTAGGCCCGTGCTCCGTCCTGGCGAACGATAAGTATCCCATTCGCAAGGAGTACAGCCTGAAAGGGCCCACCCTCCGGAAAGGCGCGTCCGTTGGCGCTAACGCGACGATCTTGCCCACGGTGGAGATCGGAGAGGGTGCGATGGTGGGCGCAGGAGCGCTCGTCACCAAGGACGTGCCTGCATGGAAACTGGCGATAGGATCGCCCGCAAAGATCGTTGAGCTACCGGAAGAACTGAGAAAAATTAACAGGATATGATCATATGATACCAATAGCAAAACCCCTGATAGGCCAGGAAGAGATCGATGGCGTCATGGGCGTCATGAAGTCGGGCGTGATCGCCGAAGGCCCGAAAGTGAAAGAGTTCGAGGACTCATTTAAAAAATACATCGGGGTTGACCACGCAATAGCGGTTAACTCGGGCACCGCCGCTCTGCACGTGGCATTATTGGCGAAGGGCATCGGAAAGGGCGATGAGGTCATCACCACGCCGTTCACCTTTATCGCGACCGCGAACAGCATCCTGTTCACGGGCGCAAAACCGGTTTTCGCCGACATCGAGGCGGAGACCTTCAACATAGATCCCGAGGACGTAGAGAAGAAAATAACCAAGAATACTAAGGCCATCATTCCCGTAGACCTGTATGGCCACCCGGCCAACATGCGGGCCATCATGGACATCGCGGGCGATTACGGGCTCGCGGTCATCGAGGACGCCTGCCAGGCACACGGCTCGATATACCAGGGTAAAAAGATAGGAGCGTTCGATGCGGGCTGCTTCAGCTTTTACCCGACGAAGAACATGACGACCAGCGAAGGCGGCATTATCACCACCAACGACAGGAAGTTCGCCGATACAGCGAGAATGATAAAATCGCATGGATCAAAAGTCCGCTATTACCACGAGATGCTCGGCTTTAACCTGAGGATGACAGACATCAGCGCGGCCATCGGCCTTGCGCAGTTGAAAAAGGTCGACGGCTACAACGACGCCAGGATCGGGAACTCAATAATGCTGAACAAATTATTAAGCGGCATACCGGGCATCGTCACGCCCGTCACAAAGCCGGACTGTAAGCACGTTTTCCACCAGTATACCATCCGTGTCACGGATGAGGCTAAGCTAACGAGGGACGAGCTTATCGTCGAGCTCAACAAAGCCGGCATAGGCAACAGCATTTATTACCCGCTGCCGGTCCATCAGCAGCCGTACTACAAAGAAATAGGGTACGCGGAGACCCACCCGATATCGGAAAAGATGTCGAAAGAGGTCCTGTCGCTGCCCGTACATCCTTCGGTCACAAAGGACGAGATCCAGTTTATCGCAGATATGTTCAAGGAGGTCTTAACGTGAGGATAGGAGTGATCGGCGCCGGCGTCATGGGCGAGAATCATATACGCACGTATAAACAGATGAGTGAAGTGGAGCTTGTCGGCATCGCCGACATCAATAAGATCCGCATCGACCAGCTTTCCGAGCAATACGGTACCAGGGGATTTACCGATTACCGGGACCTTCTGAATGAAGAGCTCGATGCGGTGAGCGTCGTGGTCCCGACCAAGATGCACACGCAGGTGGCCCTGGACGTCATCAAGTCCTGCACCAACATGCTCATCGAAAAGCCGATCGCGGATACCGTCGCGAACGCTGAGATGATCGTCAAGGCCGCCCACAAGGCCAAAGTAAAGATGATGGTCGGCCACATCGAGCGCTTTAATCCGGCGGTCATAAAAATGAAAGAGCTCATCGACAGCGGCGAGCTGGGCAAGATCGTCAGCGTCAACACCCGCCGGGTGGGGCCGTACAATCCCAGGATCAGGGACGTGGGCGTCATCCTCGATATTGGTGTGCACGACATCGACATCATCTCATATTTATACGGCAGCCCGGTGTCCGAGGTCTACGCCATCGCGGGCGCCGATATACACTCACAAGAGGACCATGCGTCCATCATGCTGAGGTTCGAGGATAACAAGGCCGGCATAGTGGAGACCAACTGGCTGACCCCGAAAAAGGAGCGGAATTTCAGCGTGATCGGCACGGGCGGCGTGGGCTATGGCGACTATATGAACCAGACCGTCTTCATCCACGACAAGGAATGGGTCAAGGAAGCTAAAGTCGAGAAGATGGAGCCTTTAAGAAATGAGCTGGACCACTTCGTGAAGTTCTGCCGGGACGAGGATTCCACCATAGCGACCGGCGAGGACGGTATCAACGCGCTCAAGGTCGCGCTCGCTTCCATCCAGTCTTACAAGACAAAGGCCGTCGTGAAAGTCTCGAACGTGACGAGCCTCCTCAAACAGAAATACCATCTGATCAAACATTAATCCCGGGGAGAAAAACTAAATGAATCTGGATATACCCGAAGTGGTGCCTATGCAATTGAGCGGCAGCGTGATCGACATAGTGAGACCGGGTAAAAACATCGCCATCATCTACGACCGGCTGAACTATCTCACGCTGGGAAGCATCATCTCCCTGGTAAAGCTCCACGTGGATAAGGTATACGTCGTCGATGGCCAGGACTCGCGGATCTCCTACATCGCGAAGACCCTGGGTGCCGGGACCATTAGCCTGGCGGGCCCTGAAAAAGGGTCCTGGATGGGCGAAGTGTTGACCTCCGGCGGGGCCTGCGTCTTTCTTTACGGGGATGGGACGCATAGCCCTGAAAAGATACCTGCGCTGCTGGGATCGATAACGGCCGGCTACGACGTCGCCATCGGCTTAAGCACGGCACGAACGCACATAAGCGAGAGCGTCCGGTATCTGACAAATCAAAGATCTAAGGCCGATTTCTCGGGTTTCCTGGCCTGCTCCTCGAAATGCCTTGAGGGCCACTCCTTTGACTGCACGTCATCCGGCAGCCCTATGGGGCCGGTTAAAGAGATATTCAATAACGCAAAAAGTAAAAATCTCAAAATAAAACAGATTGGCCTGGGGGACGAGAACCTTGAGACGCTAAGCCTCTACCGGATCGGCGTCGTCGTCCCCGCGTATAATGAGGAACGCCTGATCCGGCAGACTATCGAGGGAATTCCGGCCTACATGGATCGGATCTACGTCGTGGACGACTGTAGCAAAGACAATACGCCAGGGGTCATCGACAGCCTGAAAGACCCCCGGGTCGTCAATATCCGGCACGAGGTCAATAAAGGCGTGGGCGCGGCCATCATCACCGGCTATAAAAAGGGTCTGGAGGAGGAGATGGATATCATAGCCGTCATGGCCGGCGATAACCAGATGGACCCGGAGCAATTGCCGAGGCTTCTGATGCCCATCATCGAGGGAAAAGCCGACTATACGAAAGGTAACCGGCTCCTATCGAAGGATATGCGTAAGGGCATGAGCAACTGGAGGTCGCTCGGTAATCTCATGCTGACCATGATCACGAAGATCGGCAGCGGCTACTGGCATATCTCCGACCCGCAGAACGGGTATACGGCCATATCCAGGCAGGCGCTGGAGTCCATGGACCTGGGCATGGTCTATACCTATTACGGCTACTGCAACGACCTGCTCATCAAGCTGAACGCCTTCGGCATGCGCACCGTGGACGTGGTGATGCCCGCCAGATATGGCGATGAAAAGTCGAAGATCAAGTACAGCCGTTTCATCATGAAAGTGGCCCCCATGATCTTCCGGGGCTTCCTCTGGCGGCTTAAGACCAAGTACGTGGTGCTGGACTTCAACACCCTGGTATTATTTTATTTTGCCAGCATGGTCATGATCCCGGTCGGAGTGATACTGGGCATCCTGATGCTGTTACAGGGCCTGATGGGTCGTGCAGTACCTTCGAGCCTTGCATTATCCACGCTGGTCATCACGCTGTGGGGCGTACAATTCCTGCTGTTCGCCATGATGCTCGACGTCCAGGAAAACAAGGGCAGTATACAGGTAAATACGAATCTATAGGAGGGTCGGGCACGAGGATAGTAGTAGACATTAACCATCCGGCGCATGTGCATTGTTTCCGGAACTTCATCGGCCAGATGGAACGGGATGGGCATGAAGTCCTGATCACTGCGACAAAAAAGGACGTCAACCTGAAGCTGCTGGACAACCTGGGATACAAGTACGTCAACCTGGGCAGCTACGGCGATACCCTGTTCCAAAAAATGCTGAACCTGCCGATCATCGACATTCGGATGTATAACGCCGTGAAAAAATTCAACCCCGACATATTCATAGGGCTAGGTTCGATCCGGGCTGCGCACGTTTCTTTCCTCATGCGTAAAACGTCCATCGTCATCGACGATACGGAGATCAGCAAGGAGCAGATGCTGCTCTTTATGCCTTTCGTGAGCGTCGTCTGTACTCCCGAATACTTCAAGCTGGATCTCGGTAAAAAACAGGTCCGGTTTAACGCCTATAAGGAGCTGGCATATCTCCATCCTAAATATTTCAAGCCCGACCCGGGAGTCCTGGCGAGCCTGGGGATCGGGATCGATGAAAAGTTCGTGGTCGTGCGTTTCATCACCTGGGGCGCCAGCCACGACGTAGGCCAGCATGGAATCACCGACCGGCTGGCATTTATCCGGGAATTAGAAAAATACGGCCGCGTGCTGATCAGCTCGGAGGGTGATCTGGGGCCGGAATTCGATAAATACCGGATCGGCCTGCCGCCCGAAAAATTCCACGATCTGCTGTATTATGCGACCCTGTATATCGGCGAAGGCGGGACCACAGCTACCGAAGCAGCACTGCTGGGGACGCATTCCATATTGATCGACACTTCGGCAAAGCAATGCGGTAATTTTTATGACCTCCACTCCTACGGGCTGCTGTGGTTCACCGGCGACACGCGAGAGGGCCTCGATATCGCCGGAAAACTGCTGGCAGACCCCGAAACCAAAAGCAAGGGAAAACAAAAATTGCAAAAGCTGCTCGCGGAAAAGATCGACATCAATGAATTCATCGTCTGGTTCGTGAAAAACTACCCGGAGAGCTTTACGATGATGAAAGGCAACCCGAACCTGCAATATCAGCTGGGCCAACTAAAAGTGACGGCGGGGAATAAGATATGAGGATCGCCATACACCAGCCGAATTACCTTCCATGGGCAGGATATTTTAAGAAAATGGCCATGTCCGACATTTTCGTCATACTGGACACGATCCAGTTTTCAAAGGACAGCTACACCCAGCGGACAAAAATTCGTACGAAGGACGGATGGATGTGGCTGACGATCCCCATCGAAAAAGAGAACCATTTCAAGCCGATAAAAGACGTACAGCTGCCCCGGGAATCCAAATGGCTGAAGAAACACATGACGTCCATCGTCTCCAACTACTCGAAGGCGGTATTCTTCGATAAAGCGTTCATCGAGAATTACTTTAGCCAGGGCCAGAAGACCCTGCAAGAATTTAACGAAGCAGGCATCTTCTACATTAAAAATAAACTGGGCATTACGGCCAAAATCGTCCGCGCGAGCGAGCTGGAAGTCGATCCCTCCCTCAAGGCGACCGACCTGATCATTGAAATAGTGAAAAAAACTGGCGGCGATACGTACATATCCGGCACTGGCGGCGAAAAATACATGGAAATGCCCAAATTTGATGCAGAACACATTAAATTGGAATTCTCACGATTCGAGCCTTCCCAATATCGCCAGCGGTGGGACGGATTTGAGCCATACATGAGCGCCATGGACCTGGTATTTAATACCGGGGAGGAATGGACGAATGAACCGAAAAACGGATCCTAGATCAATT